>Ga0255055_10000348_pt1 | contig 35943 bp, 36 predicted proteins | sample JV7_2_27_MG_FD_188633 | JGI IMG/M metagenome (GOLD analysis project Ga0255055, IMG submission 188633) | Seawater microbial communities from Jervis Inlet, British Columbia, Canada - JV7_2_27 | ecosystem: Environmental > Aquatic > Marine > Inlet | place: Canada: British Columbia | collected...
AGGATATTGTTGTTTCTAAGACAGCAGCGTTATCGTAAGAGAGAGATACTTACCGAAGATATTATAAAAAAATGAACAAACACAAAAATTATTAATGATCACATTAAACATAATAAAAAAAAAAAAGAAAACTAAAATATTCACATCTTATCTAATATCCATTTTCCTAATTTGTAACCAAAAAACACTAAAGGAGCTATCAAATAAATTACATAATCCCAAGGTGTTAATAAACCAGTGTCTATCAGAAGGTAAATTCCAACCAGCCATCCAATAATAAAAGATATTCCCCAGAAAGACATTTCTTTAAGAAGTTCTACTATACCAAAGACGCTTATGATACCACTTATAAAATAAATTATCCAAATGAAATCGGAAGGAACTATTCCGCCATTGATAATTGCAGTTACAATAATAGGTGGTATTAGTCCTACGGCTATTTCCAAAATAGCACCGATCAAACCCTCTTGAACTTTTTCTACAAAAGTATCTAACATGATTTCTGATAGTATTATAAGAATTAGAGTATATTAATGTTATTTAAGATTCATGTAAGGAGTGAATTCTCCGTCATTTTAAAATTAGCCTAATTTATTAAATCTATTATAAATCTTTTCTGTTTAACTAATCATTGAAAAAAAAAGGAGTTTAAAAACTTCTAAACCGATAAATGGTGTGTTATCTAAGGAGGAAAAGAAAAAGTTTTACCCTCAACTGAGCTCAAGGATATTGTTGTTTCTAAGACAACAGCGTTATAGTAAGGGAGAGATACTTACTGAGGACATCATTAAGAAATTTAATAAATCCAAGAGCGAAATTTCTCAAGTGCTTTCATTCTTAACGAAAAGGCAGTATATTGAGAGGGAATACGTAAACAATCTTAATAATCATGGTTCACGACACAGAGTAGTTCTTAACGAGAAAGGACTAGAGGTTGCCGAAGCGATTCTTTCGGAAGGATTAGATCCATTAGAAAAGAAAGCAATTAAAGCATCAAATAAAAAAAAGAAACTGAAACATTTAATGTATTAATAGCTTTCTAATAATAAGCATTAAAAATCTATACCCACCTTGAATAATTAAGTAATTAAATAAATTTTAAAGACAAGGTGATGTTTGTGAGTTTAGAATTAATTGAGATTGGAATTATTGTAACAATGATCGCTACAATTACTACTCTACTATTACAAGTGCTAGAATTTTGGAATAATAAAAAACTTATAAAGCAGGGAGAAATAAAATTAGCTCAAGATTATGAAAGAATAAAAATTCAACGACAAAATATGAATACAAAAATGATTTCTGAGTTTTTACCATCATTTAAAGAGACAATTGAAAGAAGTATAGAAAATCCAGAAGTATTGGGAGATTTCTATAAAAAAATTATGGAATTCGCATCAAAAACGAAAGACATTTATAAACCGAAAGAAGAGGAGTAAAATCAATTATAATGTACTACAAAATTTTATAATGTTCGATAGTATAGAGACAAAATCTCCTGAAGAAATTATTGATAGTATTGAGAATACGCAATTAGAACAGTATTTTTATCACCATATCGCCGATTCTTTCATGATTGCATTAAAGAAATATGAAGAAAGAGGAGATACAGAAGAAACGAGGAAGATGGCACATGAAATAAAACTCTTCGGTTGGGAGTATTTGTTTGATGAAAAAAAATTCGACTTTGGTACTGAATTCAATGATGAAGATTTATTATATTACAAACAGAGAGCAAAACAAACTGAAAATCACTATCTTAAAGCTAAATATTGTGACATTATTTGGGATCAAAAAAAAGAATTGGAGTATGTCATATTAGGGATTAACTCTCATTTGGAGATATCAAAAGCGTTCTTTGAACTGAATAAATACCATGATATGTCAATCCATTCAGCGAAAGCTTTTAGGCTTTCAAAATCGATTAAAAATGATAGTTTACAAGAAAAAAGCCTTGAAACCCATCTAGAATTTGTAGAACACCTTAAAGAGTTAAAAGATAAACATCATTTAAGCGTTGTTTTAAATTCTATACTAGAGAATGGATATTTCATTAAGGATAAAATTGAATTAGACGTAATTATTTCTCTGATAAGAGAAAATGTTGAATTTTTCGAAAAAAATTGCTTATATGATAACCAACGCTTATTTTTGGATCTAGAAGAAAAATATTATAATTTTATTGATGATAAAAGTCAAATAAAAGGTGTTCTAATAAAAAAAGCACAGAGTTATGAAAAAGAAGCTGATATTTTTAATCAAGAAGGTAAAAATAACATATTAAGTGCTAAATCTTATCGGTATGCTATTGAAAAATATCAAAAAATAGGGGGATTTAGCGAAAAAATAAATAACCTAAAAATTAAACTAAAAACTTGTCTTGAGGAAGGTGTCAAAAAAGAATTATTTGCTGTTCCTATGCCGGATTCTTTAGTTGAGGAATTAGAAAACGATGCAGACGAATTTGTGAATCATTTTCAAGATAAAAATATCGAAGAAATAATTGAATGTTTATCATTAGAAAAGTTTACTCCTTCATTTAAAGAATGCTTAGCTAAACTGAGTAATCCCGATCGTGAACCAGGTATGTCTGAGTTCATTCCTGTAATAAAGATTGATGATGGTTTGACAATAGGAACTTATTCAGAAGATGAGTTGATTGAATATAATGTGATTCAGGACTATTTCATGAATAATCAATTTTTTTTTTATTCATACTTATCAAAATTATTCATTTATCTCAGAAAGAATTTTCCTAATTATATTGATATTATACTTTCAAAAATAGTTCATAATAATATCATTGAGAAAAAAAGACTTAAGTATATCAATTCAGGCCTCATGAAATTTGCTGAAAACGATTTTTTAAGTAGTATTCACATATTAGTTTTTCAGATCGAAGGAGTTTTGAGAGATTTACTTATTAAATTAGGAGAACCTTCTCAAAAAATTATGTCAAATTCTGATGAATTCTATTCTTTAGGACAAATCATAGATAGAATAAGACAAAAATTCAATGATGATAATCCATTAGTAGAAATTCTGAAATTAATAGAAGTCTTTCTGGTGGATAAGCGCGCAGCAAATATTAGGAATTTAATCGCTCATGGATATTTTCCATATGAACAAAATAATATTGGAGTTGCCATCCTTCTAATTTTCATATTATTAAGGCTATCTGTATTGAGTATTATTAAGAAAAAATAACTCTAATAAGTTCAAAAAAAACCCTATATCTATTATTTTTATTCGTCAGGTGGCTTCGGTAATGTAATCTTATGAGATTTTCCATCAGCTGGGATAGAAAAAGAAAAAGTTGCTTTTTGATATTCAAATCCTGAAGCTATATCAATCAAATTCCACAATCTAGGTTCAAAATCTATGTAATAACCAACACAATCGAGATAATGCCTTGAAAAAAAGATTATTCTATTTTTTCTAGGTTCTGGTAAACCATATAATAATTTATCTTCCAAACCAAATCCCCTGATATCTTTAGAAATATCACCAAAAGATTTTAAAGTTAAATCTGCTAATACAACATCAGATTGTAATATCCCTTTATAACCGCTATCTACTTTTCCTATAAATTTCCCAATATCATAACATAAGTCAGGACCTCGAGTTTTTAATTTCCCAAAGCCCGTATCAGGATCAATGTCTCTATCCCAATCTACTTCTTGAATTGTTTTTACTTCACATCTTACATTTTCAACAATTAAATCTGGATTTAATTCGTTTTTATTTTCTCGAGGAATCGACACGCTATATTTTTTTTTCAAATAATTAAAAGCAATCACGGCCATAGAGCAAGCATGGTAAATTCCTCTGTTTGAATTAGGTTTAAATAATTCCCATCTAAGTATTTTAGAAGTATCTATGCCATATTCATCTTCTAGAAGAATACAACAATGTAGGCAAATTAGAAAATCAATAATAGGAAAGTCATCAGCTTTTTTATCGAGAATTTTCCTATTAGTGTCGCTATGTTTTGGGAAGTCTTTTGGAATTGTAATTCGGTATTTTGCAAATAAAGCATTAATTTTATTGACAAATTCAACAGGTTTCACTTCTAATTCTTCCAAAAGATTTGGTTTATTTCTTGATGAATAAATTGACCATCCACGATTAAAGAAGTGGATAGTAAATTCATTGTCTTTTTCATTTATCCTAAAATACTCCATACTTAAGAATTTAGTAAATTTTTGTTTATAAATAGTTTGGGTGTATTTTTTTACTTTAGATCTCTATTTAAATAAAAAAAATGAGCATAACAATTATCATGATAAGGGCAAAACATAGCTCATACCTTACATAAAATTTTCCTAATTTAGGAATGTAAATCCTCATACCTCGAGAACCAAAAAACACTCTCAAGTGGCTTTTTCTCCCCCATGCGAAAATTCCTCTTTGTTGGTGATGCTGATCGTGGCATTTGTAGTGTAAAAAAGAGATATTATTGGGATCAAACAATTTTCTATTGTCGTAGATGTTGTGATGCATGGTAGAAGCGTAGGGATTCAGTTTGGTTCCGCACACTGGGCATGTAAAAACAGGGTTGGATAGGGAAAAATATTCGATCACTAGCGCCTTTCCTTTTCTCCAGTTCTCAGTTTTTGTTAACCGCTCGTATGCGACTTTGTAGTTGAACGACCCTTTTTTCATAAACTTCCGGGCGAACTTGTTGTATGTAGCCAACTCCTTTAAGATCGCTTTTTGTTTATCTGCATTATTTGACAATAATATCCCTTCAAGAATTACTTAATTAACAAAAAGTTAGTTTTTCGACTAATTATACTTTTCTAAGTTTTCTAATTTGATATTTATTGACATTTATTCAGCCATACAGGCGGGTGTATCGTCAACTTCCTAATTTTTTATTTTGCTTCAAAGAACTTCTAAATCATTTTTTGTTTAAATCAAGAAGTATTAATTTGTTCAAGTGATTAAAAGAATCATTTCCGTACTGCTCAATCATGTGATTTTTAGATTTATCTTAAAACAGATAATAATTTAAATAGATTAGAACCCAACTTTTTCAATTTTGATGGTTGCATATTTTCGTATCGTTCAAAAGTTTTGACATAATCATAGTATACTTCTTCTCGTTTTTCTATAGGTAAACTTCCTATTTCTTGTTCAAAAAATTTCTTAAGTTGTTTAATCTTTCTGCCGCTTAGATTGTTAAAAATTGGTTTAATTACTTCGTTTATGTATGATTTACGCTGAATTGCTGTTCCTAATTTAATTAAATCTTTTAATCGAGCTAATTCTTTTTTAATAGTATTCTCCAGACTTTTATTTTGAATATCATGGGGCAGTTCTTTTGTGATGCTCTCAATTAGTTTTTCATTAAAGATTTTCATAGATTGCCATTCATTTTGATAAATTCCTTCAATTTCAATAATATTTCCTACTAAATATATAGCATTTAAAGATCTGAATTCTAGTTCACCACCTGTAAATCGTTTAGCGTTCAATTCTCCCGTTTTGTATTTCAGGTTAAGAAAATAATACTGCGTTCTATTGTTTGCCATTTTTTTTATCACACTAGTGATCAAAAATCTTCCTTTAATTGGAAAATCATTCAATGAACTCTGAGCTGATGCAATAATATCTTCTATTGATGTAAATTCCTTCTCCATACAATACACTTAGATTACAAACTAATTATTAATTAAATAAATTTATATAAGCGGTTTAATTTGACTTACATGAGATCTTTATCTTATCCGATATATAACTTATTTTAGCATCTTATTATTAAAGGATTAATATATATCAGCTTAAACTTTAAATTTTAGGAGCTTCTATTACAATTATCTGAACTTTTAAGTGAATAAAACATTCATTGAAAAAGATAATAATGCTAGCATGTCAATATTGTCAGACATCTTTAAACCGGTTAGAAGATGCAGAATTTATTGTTAAATGCAAAAATTGCTACTGGGTTAATAGGTTTAGGCATGGAACCTTAAAAAAGGAGAAAATAATTAATGACTCTTTCAAAAATCCAATAATGTTTAAAAAACAGTTCGGTAGTGGAATTTTATATACATATCGAATTGAATTACGAGATATCATTTGTTTGAAAGGTAACTCTCTGAAATTTGGGGAAGCTGTAGAAAAGTTTATCTTCTATGATAAAGATAATTTATCCCCTAAAGAGAAAAACATCCTATATAAACTTAAAGCTCAGTCAGTTTCTGAAATCAATACCAAGATTGAATACCTACAAGCAAAAAAAAAATGTATTGAACTATTAAAACAGTTAGATTTCTAAAAATTGAAGTTTAAACTTAATTAAAATCTATTATCTTTTAAATAGTAAATATCAAATAGGAAAGTTAATCATATGGCAATTATAATCACACATCCTGGTTCTGCGCATTTAGATGATTTTTTGTCTTGCTGTTTGGTCGTGAATAAGAGCGGGAATATTAAGAAAATCAAGAGGTGTGAACCAAATAAGGCAGAAATCAAAGACCCTACTATCTGGAAACTCGATGTTGGGGAAATATTTGATCTAGAAATAAAATGCTTTGATCACCATCAAGACGACATCGATGAAGATTGTACTCTTTCCTTATTGTTAAAATATTGGGACTCTTGGTCAATTGCTAACAAGGTACATAATTGGCTCAAGATTGTTGTGATAAATGATACAATAGGTCCAGAAGAGGTAACTAAACAGTTAGAAATCTCCTATAAAGCCATGGGAGCACTAGATTCGTTTGTTGAAAGGACAATACTAGATTTGTTTAAGAAAGAGAAGGAAATTAATAAAGGGAGCCTTCTTTTCTCGCTTATGGAAATTATAGGTCAGAATTTTTTTGCATTAATTGATGAGTATGTTACTGTTATGGGGAAAGTGAAAGGAAAATTAGTATATAAAACTATTAAAGGCGTACAATCGATCTTTTGCTACAAAGGACTTAACCACTCTAGCACTCTAACACGCGTTATAAGAGATAGAATGAAAGAAAGATGGCCAGATTTAAAGGGTGGTATTGCTGTTTATCCTAATAAACGAGTTAAAGACACCATTGCTATCATGCGATATCATAACGATAAAAGGGTAAATTTTTCGAGAATATCCAATTACGATAAAGTGGTATATTCACATCCTAAAGGATTTTTTATATCTGTGGAGCAAATGACTGAAGATCAGTTGGAGCAATATATTAAGGACGCCATAGAAATTTGATTATTTCAATAAGATAAAAAAAATAATATTTTGAAAGACCTTCTGACTCTTCTTCTTGATTATTATTTCTAATCCTCTTCATCATCCCCTTTATATTCAGGATTGTTTGGATTTAATTGGTCTGACCTGTTATCCGTACTATCCTGATATGAGGGATTATTTGGATTCATGGAATCTGATCTATTATCATTCGAAGACCGGCCTTTTCCTCCTTTTCCCATTTATTCTCACCTCCTTTATATTAAATTATTTTAGTCTTTGAAGTACTTGAAAATTCACTCAAATTCCTTGTTTTTTCTTAAATATCCATTCTGTAGCGTAAATATATCCATTTCGAGCGATTAACTGACTTTTAGGATACCATTCACCACGTTTACCTCCAATAAGTATTGCTTTGTGAGTTTGTTTTCTCCGTCTATCAGCAGGAACTAATCTTATATACTTTCTACTGTTTTCGTATAAAATTGTGCCGTGCTCTAGGTCATGGTCCTCCCTAGATACTATTCCAAGGTTATAGGGATTGTTATTGAATTTATCTCCGTCTTTGTGATGCACATCGTACGCGGAGAATTTTTCGGTAAACGAACCTCCTCTGTAAACTTGATTGAATGCTATATCTCTATGACATAATCTGTTGTCTGATTTCCTTCGCAAATAACCATTATTATCTACAAAACAATTCTCTCTCGTTATCCCAAAATCAAGGTTTAAGTTTTCAATTACGTTCCAATTATAGCGTATCTTCCTCCCATAAGATATTCTTTGCTTTCTTTTAGGTCTTTTTTGCCACTTTTGTCGTAATTGTCCAAACATACTTATGATCTAGATTGCCTTTTATTAAAAATTGTTTAATTAGCTCCTATTATATTATCTTAAAGTTTTATAACTAAATACTTTCAATAAGAAATATTTTCTAAAAATAGAGCATTTTTAAAAATTAAAAGCGATCGATTTATTTAAGGACTCTACTACAAAAATCTCGATTCTCTTAAAATCTGTCTGGGTTTCTTGTCTAAAAATATTCTATCATGTACGTACATATTTTTAGAACATGGTATTTAAACAAAAAATAAAGTTTAAAAAAAGGCTCTTTAATCTTATTATAAAATCTTAGTAAGGAAATAATTCAAATATTTCGGTAGTCCCATCCTGTCCTCGCATTGTACCAAATAATTTATTTGAATGTTCTATTACAAGATCTCGATTAGAGGCTATGATAATTTGTGATACTGATGAAATCTCTTTTAAAATCGCAAAGAATTTCATTTGAGTTTGAGAATCAAGAACCCTATCAATTTCATCAAAAATATAAATTGGAGATGGACAAATTTTCAAAATTGCATAATACAACAAAAAAAAATAAAATACTTTTCTCCTCCACTCAGCTCCTCGAAGGAGAGAATATATTTGCCAAATCCCTTAATTCTAAATTTGATTTCTCCTTTAGATATATCTTCTTCATTATCTACAACAATCTCACATGAAAGTGCGGGATAATACTTCAAAATTATTTTGTAAAATTCTTGTTTAATAAAATTTATTTTTTTTTTAAATTTTTCATAGTTCCATTTATAATCTCCGTTATACGCACCTACTAAAAGTCCTACATATTTCAGACGATTATTTGGATTGGCACTGATAAACTGGTCGATTTTAATTCCATCAAGAAAGAATCTTTGAGACTTAATCGTTCCGTCGTCTACTTCGATAGTGGAAAGAGCATTATTAAATTCAGATATAGAAACTATATTATTATTAATTTTTCTTATATCCATGCCCCCTTCTTGAAAGGTTCTTGTTAAATTGAAAAAAGGATAATTCGGAAAAATTCCCCTCTTGTGATCAAATTGGAGTGTAATTGAAGCTTTTTTGACATTGTTATTTTCTACATGACTGGTATATAGAAGATTCTCTAAATCAGATTTAGATGAGTTTAAAGCAAATAGAATAGCATTTATAAAATTAGATTTGCCACTACCATTAGGACCAATTATACTAGTTAAGTTTTTTGAAAATGATATTGAAATAGGTTTATTTCCATAAGAACTAAATCCTGACATTACAATATTCTTGATAAAATAATCTCCAACTAATCGGACACGAGGATTTAAAGTTTTATGGAGCGGCTGAAATTCTTCTATTTTTTCTGGTTCTTTTATTTTTTGAGGCGTTTCTTTTCTTGATTCATACTTTTTTAGAATTAACTGATAAATCTTCTCTATAATAGGTCGGATATTATTTCTATTAAAGAATATCCCATATTTCGTTGATAATAGGGGGGGAATATGTTCTTCTTTTAGAAAAACAGGGATAATTTTTTTTTTTAATTTTAATGCTGTCATCCATTCCATTTTTACAGGTTCTGAATTCTCAATATTTTCAGAGCAGAACAAAAGAAATACATCACATTTTTTTAGATTTTTATTCATATATTCGTAAATGTCGTCATCTAAATCTTTCTCCCAGTAAAGAACATCATCAATCTCGGAAAACTGAGTAAGAGTTTCAGCAACCTTAGAAATTTGAAACAATTCTGTATCTTTTGTCGTATAGCTAGCAAAAACCAAAATTCCCATATTAAAAATTACTTTGCTAATATAGTATTTAAACTTACCATCCAATAAAAAAAATCTAACAAATTTTAATATGCCCTATAGTCTTCTGGCAATAAGTCAGGTGGTCTATCCAATTTTTTATCTAATAAAATTAGTGGAAAAGTTTTTTCTATTAATTGAACACCTGCTTCTGTAATAATCCATGTATTGTCCTCGAGTGTAATAAGTCTTCGTCGTTCTAAATAGTCTAAAGTGTTTCTATAAGACCGTCGAACTGTAAAATCTGCCTCTTGATATAGATCAATCAAAACCCTCAGTCTAAATACTTCATGTCGTGATTTCCTTTTTATAGCCTCAATTAACACTTTATCATTACCCCTAATATTTCTATCCCCATCATACCACTTTTTGGCTTTAAATAAAAAATTTCTTGGGAATCTATATTTTGAATCTACATTTGGAATGGAACATTCACTCAGAAACAGGTTAAATTCTTGCTACAAGTCATTGAGAATTGTAGTATATAAACACCTCTAATTTTTTTTTATATAAATTTTATATAAAAATGAAAAAAAAAAGGGAACTTCTTTTACTAATTATTAAAACGGAAGTAAGCTAATAATTGTCATTAGAACTCCAATAATACCAATTCCTGTATTTAGAAGTTCAAAGTTAAACCACCCCTCTTTTCCATTTAATAATTTATAAATTTCCACTCTTTTTCTTTTAATTCTTTTAATTAATTGATCATAATTACTTGGTTCATCAAGAATTAGGTTTAATTGTTCTCTCCATTTTACTCTTGATATTGGTACATAAAAACAATCACTTGGATCATTAGGGCTATTTCTAAAGAAGAAAAAAATACCGAGATCTTCAAAGCTCCAAATTTTCCCTGATTCTATTAATGCAGGGATATAATAATCAGAATTTTTTCTCTTGAGATTCTTGATTAACATTTTTTCAAATTCTTCAGTACCTTTAATGATTGCTTTTTTCATTGCCGACGCTTTACCTAGTATGTAACGTAAGTCATAAGCATAGAATTCTTTAACGTTCCAGCTTTGTGGCGTGAAATAATAGCAACATGCTTTCTCTCCGGTGTTTTTGTGTATTAAATTAAGCATTTCAAGTAATTCATTATCATCAATACCGTTAAAATCTTTGGCTAATAAGATTGAATATATCTCGTAACTCTTTTGTTCCCAATGATCTTTTATTGCTTGAATCGTGGTTACGTTAAATCCCATAAAAACGCCTCTTAACTTTAAAACTAGTAAATATAATAAATATTAAGATTATCATCAATATTTATAACTTTACATTAACGTCTATTTTTTTCTTTATATAATATTTCCCCTTTAAATAGTTCAATTTCATAAGTCTACTAGTTACTAAAGCTCGGTTAATGCGAATTATTCAACTGGAACATAGAGAAGGGTCAAGATTAATTCTAAATTTTTTCAAAGAATTAGATATCATTAAGAAGAGATGTTTGGAATGCTGCAGTTGAAGTTTAATTTTATTTTAGTTTTTCTGATAAGCTAGCGAAGAATTCATCAACTTCTCTATTATCTCTATCTTTTATTTCCAATCTAGTTGAGCATTCCTCACATTTTTCCTCGTTCGGATTTACCTCCTTCCCGCAAAATTTGCAGAAGAATTTTCGGCTCTTATCTGGTTGTTCCTTATCCTTTAATTTCTTTAAAATTAGTTTATTTTTTCTATTCACGTCTCCCCGTTTTAACCAGTGTCTCTCGACATAAGGAACCCATAGTAAAAACGAGCGCTTAATAGAGTTAACTCGAACAATACACTGTCCTTCTTTAAGAAGAGATACATATTCGTATTCTTCTTCTTTGAGGTTTAGGAGTTCTGCAAGCAATTTTCTCTGCATATAGGATTTGAATGCTATTAAAACTCCGCAATTTGCTAAGATTTCTTCGCTAACTTGAGGGCGAGTAGCAATAGAAATCAAACATTCTCCTGTACCTCTTTGTAGGAGTGCGATGTCTTCTAAGTAGGTCGTTAATTTGGTCTTATAAGATAATTCTTTGGGAGCGAAGTATTGTACATCTTCGATAATAGTAATATGTTTGATGCCTTTAAACTCGTAAGCGCCTTGAGTCAAATTTTTGTCCCATAAATACTTTAAGACCATGTTTAAAAAGAAGAGAGCGTCTTCTTTTTCTCCCCCTAATCTGATTATAGAGCTAAGATCGATGAGTACATTTTTATCAAACAAATCAATTATGCTTAACTTGTATCTCGTAGCAAATATCGCTTTCAAGGGTCCTAATGAAAATCTTCTAATTCTATTTTGAATACTCACCAAGCTTTGATGGAGCATAGGAATGTTTCTTTTCTCGTCCTCTAGGTATTGTTTGCATTGGTTAAAAAATCCCTTCCAAGTTTGAAGTTGTGGATTACTGCAAACTTCGGTTAAAATGTCAACCAATACTTTTTGCATCTGAGGGGAGAATTCAGATGACTCATTAAGAAATTGTCCGCTCTTTAGAATATCGAAGAGCCTTTCGGCGTGAATTTCTGGGTTGGTCCCTTGTGAATTAAATATATTGAGAGAAAAGTTTTCTCCCGGCCTTATGATTAGCAGGTCATCAATTACTTCTTGCAAGAAAGTATATTCTCCCTTAAATTCTACAAGCAGGAAGGGTATATTGTAATGTTTTTTAAAGTTAGTTAAGAAATATTGTAGGAAATTACTCTTTCCAGAACCAGTGGCGCCGCATACAAACATGTGTCTTTCAAGGTCTTTAAAAGGGAGAAAAAACTTGTGTTTTTTTCTATCGTTTTTTAAAACTTTTCCGAGCAAAATCGTGCCCCTTCGTGATTTAAATCTTGATGGGTGTTTCAATAAGACTAGGTCATCAAATAGAAAAAATGATTTAAAAAATAAAATAACAGAAAAAATAAGGAAAAGTTGTGAAAGAGAACTAAATAAAATGGTCTTAAACGATTCGCCTATACCTCCAGGCGTTAATACGCTAAGATTAACAGCAAAGATCGTATACATAATTATTAAAAGAAGTAGTATAGAATATTGAGATTTAACCGATCTAAATTCCCTTACTCGCGAAACGTAAAATGGAATAGTAACTATGAATACGATTAGAGCCAGAGCGAAAAATATCTCTAGAAAAGCCATATACTGCTTATTCTAATAATACTTTTTTAAAATACACTAATCAATTATAAGTCTTCTATGGGGATTTGTAGGGATGTAAATAAAAGTTTTAAGCAAATACTTTTTTTTCAAGGTGTTTATATCGTAAATCGTTAAAATTTAGTTATATTGTAAATAGGTGTATTTCTTCTATATCAAGTGGGATCAATTACAAGAACACTTTGGCTCATTATTTAGTTTGAACCATGAAATTTTTAATCAACTCTCATCTTTTTTTTTAATTTAATTGAGGCAATTGAGATTAAAGAAATAAATGAAATTATCGAAAGAATTATTAAAAAATTGTAACCGGGAATCCTTTGTATAATTTTTATTTCGAATTCAAGGTATCCGTCTTGAGGAGGATGTTGACCGATGTTATCAAATCTAAATCGATACGTATTACTTTCAAGAACTTCAAGTACCCCTTTATCTGAGGTTTTATCCCAACTTACAAATACGGGCGTTTCAAGACACCGAAGTTCACAAATAAATGGATTATCATAAGTCCTAAATTCCCAGAGTATTAAATTTCCTTCACTTGCTTCAAGACTATAAATCGGCGTCGAATCTTGGTATTCTAAATATACCGTATCTTTAATACAATTAACGTTAGGAATGAAAAAAATAAATCCTAGAAGAAATATTAATAAAATTTGTATTTTTATTCTTTTAATTGCTAAATTCACTGAACTATAGTTGTCTATACAGCTTAAAAAGCTTCCTTTTTTCTGACATTTTTGGGTAAATTTTAAATATTCTAAAGGATAAATCAATACTATTAAATGGATTTAAACTACAAAAATCTAAGTCAAATCAAACTTAAAAGGTGAATAATGTATTTATAGTATAGGATTTGCACTTTCGCTAATTGGAGGAGCTATATCACTATTTTTGGGTTTTATAATACCTTGGATCTATCCTGAATTTTACCTCTTTGGTGAAATATTCGTTTTATCTTTCCAAATCATACTAATTCTCGGGGGAAGTATTACAATTTTGGGCGCAATTCTCTATGCATCTAATGTTAACTCTGCTAGAGTTTTAGTACTGATTGGATCATTAGTGGGAGGATTAAATATTATTTCAATATTGGGTTGGAGAAAAATACACGACTACGAAAAAGGAAAGATCTAAAACCCACTATGATATCAATTAGTAATCCTTCCAAAAAAAAATCTTTCATATTTATTTTTTTTTATTTGCGAACTTCTTTCGTTTAATAAGATACTTTTTTTCAGATTTTTCTTTCATTTCATAGTATATATTAATGTAATCGTTTTTTTAGAACCATCTGGAAAAGTAAATTCAGCGTCTGATTTCAATGAATTTCCTTTGAAAAAATTTAAAGCCTTAATAAAGCTATCTGGCAGATTTATTTCTTAAAATTCTTATTTCCTTTGTTTGAATACTTCTTTTCGAATTTCTCTTTCATTTCATAATACATATTAATATAATCGTTTTGCCAATGATTTTCTGAGTACAAATCTGTCGAAAAGCTTAAATAGTAGCCAAGCTCTTTATTATATAGTGAATTAAAATGGATCAAGTTTATAGCGATAAATAACATGCCAGAGTAATTTAATTTAAATTACTTTTAGTTATGCATCTTACCCTATCACAATATCGCTATGGACTCAAATTTATTATTCGTATCTTCATAGAGATTATGTTGGGGTATTAATCGACTATAACAGAGAGTTCCACAATTAGCAAAAGGTAAAAGGTGAAGAGAATAATGAATATATTAGGTAATTCAGAGGAAATTGATAAAGTTCAAAAAAGAAATCTGTGGGCTTTATTTATCATCGGTTTAATTTATGGCTTCGCCTCGAGACCTTTCTTTCTAGTATATCAGCCGTTTTTGTTAGAAATTACTGGTTCAGTCCTTATAACGGGTATTATTGTAACTTTGGGAGGAATTGTAATGTTTTTACCAAAACCTTGGGTAGGAAGATTATCAGATAAATTCAATCGTAAAAAAGTGTGGCTTCTCGAAGCACCCTTATTTTTTATTGGAATGATTTTCATATTTTTTGCGGAAAATGTAATGTTTCTGCTTATAGGAACGATTTTCTTTCATTTAAGTGCAGTGTTTGGTGGGATAAGTTATAATATGTTTATTTCGCTGAGTGGTGATAAAGCGAAGAAAGGGATTTTGTTTGGTTTAATGTTTTTTAGTATATTCATTGGTAATATTGGAGGGGAAATTTTTGTGCTTCTTGGCATCATCAAAGATATTCGGGTTTATTTTCTTATCTATATGATTTTTGATGCATGTAATTATCTTATTATATCTTTCGTTATTACAAATCCTAAATCTGAGCAGAATAAAGATTCTATAATTAAGACAGAAAATTCTGATAAAAGGCAGAGCATGTGGCGTGAAATCTTTAAATCACCTAAAAAAAGAGCTATATTAATCTTTTTTCTGCTTGACGCGTTCATTTATTCAATTTCTTCATCAATTATTAGTGCTGGTTTGAGAGATCAATACGGACTAACCTATGAGCAGCTGGCTTTCATAGCAATATGGTTAAGCATTACAACCATGATTTTTCAAATCCCTGGAGGCCATTTAGCCGATAAAATTGGAAAAAAGCGCTCTTTAATTCTGAGTGAGTCATTTGGTTTAGCAAGTTATTTTTGCTATATATTAGCATTCATTGTTTGGTCTCTTGGATTTCAATTTTACTTAATTCCATTGCTTAGTATTGCAAATATTTTGAATGGTCTTACTGCATCAATGTTCATTCCTTCTGCACAAATGATCTTAACAGATTTAGATGAAACCAGAAAAGCGGAATCTTATGGGATTTCAGATTTTCTTATCGGGCTTGGATTTATACCTACCGGGATAATTGGAGGCTATTTGACCGAAGAAATTAATTATATCTTCCCGTTTATTTTGAGTTTTATAGGCATTATATTTCTGATATGGTATTTACGCAAATATTTTGATGAGTAAAAATAATTAAATAAGAATTAGAGAAATAAAAAATTAAGGTCTTAATTGTTTTTCTTGGCGTAAGAAGTATCTACCTATAATCATTAAAAGCGGTTCAAACTGAATATTCCATAAAAGCAGCGGTATTGAGAGTATTTCCATGAAAATATTATGTTTATATTCTTAAAAGCAAATATAATACATAAAAATAAATTAGTGTATAATTTTTTTATATTTAAATATCAAGGTAATGCGAAGAATTAAAATTAAATTAACCTCGTACCTTTTATGACTGATCAAGAACATTATAACGATACTTTACGCGAAATTAAAGAACTGTTTTCGTTTCTTACGGAAGGACAACCATCGCCTGACGATGAAATTGAAGCTAAAGACAAACTTATTAATTATTTTACCACCTTAAAAGGTAATAGTACAGATTCAGAACAAAACATTTCTATCGCAGAAATTCTTAAAAAATTAGATGAATGGGACACTTTAGATCTTTGGTTTTCGGAAACAACCTTACCTGCCGATATAAAAAACATGATAAACATTCCAGATGACACAAAATTAAATAAGGAACAAATTCAAGAAAATTTTGCAGAACCTACAAATGTATCTAATAATGGAGATTCGGAAGTAGATTTAACTGACATATTTAACAAAGTTTCAGACCAATTCAAAGGTGAAATCGAAAACTTAAAGGGCAAAATAGATAATCTTAAAAGCGAGTTAGAGAAAAAAGATAAGGTTACCCATAGTGTGACTACCAAGCGGAAAGTTCGCAAAATAACTCCCAACAAAAATGTTAGACTTGCTCCTCCTAAAATAAGGATTCCTGTTATGAAGAAAATAGTAAAATCAACCTCAACTTCACAACAGTCAATTCCCAAAACTCCAATTATGCCAACTAAAACCGAAGAAAATTCGGTTGATTTAAAACCGCAAGAAGTAAATTTAGAGCCCTCGAAGGAAGAGTTAACTCCAATTCCTTTAGTATCCCTTGATAAATCAATAGGCTCGGATAAACCTGATTTAACTCCCATTCCTAAAAAAAAGCCAAAAATTAGCCCTATTGTGATAGAAGAATCCGAACATGTTCCCATAAAAACAGAAAAAAAGAAAATATTCCCAATAAAAACTGAAGAGCCCGAAGAGATAGCAGCTTCACAAACTTATGATGTAATGCCATTCTTAACTGAGAAACCAAAAATTTCAGCCATGAAGATTGAGGAGTTTGAAAGCGAATTAATTGTTTCTAGCGGATCTGACTTATTTAACGTATTTTCTTCTATGGGAAATAAAAATTCAGAAAAAGCAAAAGAAGTACCTAGCTTTACAGAGATGCCGGCTAAAGTAGAAGTCAATAAGGAGGAAGAAAAGAAGAAAAAAAGTAATAAGAATGTTCAAGAGCCAGATGTTATGCCTTTTATTGATTTTAACAAAGCAGATGTTAGCATGGAATCAACTTTTGATTCTCCAAATTTAGACAATCTTTCAGATGATAAAGACACTCTTTACCAAGAATTGATTGCTCTTGAGGGAAAACGTTATTCGATAGAAAGGAGTTTTAAAGATTTGGAGAAAGGTTTTAATAAAGGTTCAATGTCAAATTCAGAGTTTAAAAGTCAAAATAATGATTTGAAAACTAAAATGAATGAAATAACTTCCCGTATTAATAAAATTAGAAGGTTAATTTCCAGTTTGTAAAGCAAGCTAACAATTAAAGTCTCTTACGTTAAACATTGAAGGCATTTTTAACTTATGTCTCGCCGCACTCATCAATTCTCGTACTTTTTGAATATCTTTATCATTTAAACCGTTAAAATTAATATCGTAATCTATTCTATAAAGAATATCATCTAATATATCATATGTTAATCCTATCTCGCCTTCATCGGTTTGTCCTGTCCAGAGACCTGCGCTAGGGGGCTTGGTAATTATTCTTTCAGGAACTTTTAAAATTTTTGCTAACTTTCTAACTTCTTGTTTATAGAGAGAAGCTAACGGTTCAAAATCTGCGGCTCCATCCCCATATTTGGTGAAATATCCAATAGCTAATTCAGTTCGATTGCTTGTTCCGGCAATCAAGCTTTTTCCTTTTGTTTGACCGTAGAAGTATAATGCTGTCATACGTAACCTAGGTTTGAGGTTAGCATCAGCTAAGTTATTTTTGTTATAGTTAGGACCAATAATACTTAAGAACTTTTCATGGACCGGATTTAAATCTAATACAGTAAAGTTAATTTCTAAGGATTTAGCTACTAATTTAGCATCTTCTAGATCTTGGGGTATAGAACCACAAGGTAAACCCAATCCAAAAATATTTCTATTCCCAAGCGCTTTTATACATAAGGCAGCAGTAACTGCGCTGTCTATCCCACCACTAAGGCCTACAATAATATTCTCTGCATTTGCAGACTTTACATAATTACTTATCCAATTCTGAATATCAAGAACTAGTTTTTCATAATTGAGTTCTCGCATAATTTTTATTAATCTTTATTTTTTTAAAAACTCATTTATAAATAAACCAAAAAGATAAGATTAAAATAAGATTTCTAAGATTATACATTAAAAAAAAACTCTTTATTATTATAATTATATTATAAGAAAATTAGAGCAAATTGAACAGAAATGACTGACTTCAAAGCGATTGTGGAATCATCGTATGATAATGGAACGCCATTTTGGATTTATACTAGTGATTATATTTTTGGAATGGTACCGGTGGATGCAAGCGGAACCCGTTGGAAAGAAATTTCATATACCTTTGAAGAACCTGAGAATCCTCTTTTTGTTACCGAGAGAACCGCAGATTTATCGTTTCAATTTTTATTGGAAGAGGTCGAGAAAGGAGTTTCTTTCTATGTTGAGGATCTTAAAATCCCGATGTTCAAAGAATATGCTAAAACTCTTGAGGATAAACCTGGTCCTGAAAAAATGAATGTAATTATCACTGAATTGGTGAACAATTCCTCAAAATATTCATCTAATTTACCTATTATTAAAAGCAAAAATGAACTTGGAACCCTAACAAGTAAAGTTTAAAGTATCCTGCGAGATTTTAGATGTATAAATTCTTTCTTTGAGGATGTTTTTTAGTGAATTCTTCGTCGATCCTCTTAACCATTTGAGGGCCTAAGTTCGCATCTCTTTCTCTAACAATCTTCTTTAAATAATCTCCTTCTGTCTGAGAATATTTTTCGATACCTGCAGCAACTATATTTTGATCCTTTTTAATAGGAACAATCATACCAAACAAGCGAAGCATTTCATCAGGACTTAAATTTTTCCCAATTCCCATAGATTCATCTATATCACGATCAATATTACGAACAATCGAACCCATACTCAAAGAAGAATAAGGACTTAACCTTTTTGACTTAAGCCAATAAGCATTGGGTTTTTTTGTAATAAAAGTGTCTGTATTTCCGTGTTCATCCTTAGATCCAATCACTCTCCAATCATTTGGATCTTTATCATACTCTTTTTTCAATTGTTTTATAATCGGTTTGATTGGAGCAATGCCGTCTTTTTCTTCTTCGTTATTTGTCATGCTTCTGATCTAATAAAATAAATACAACTATAAAAACATAAAGAATATACCATATAAGAGTTGAAATATAATAAAACATCGTATCCAGTCATAATACTTAAATTAATTCGAACTGAAGAAGAATAGAAGATGCAAAAATGAAAGATAAGAAAAATAATCTAAACATTGACTCATTATACGAAACTATTCTAAATTCTATTGAAACTGGAAATCACGAGAAAACAACGACATGTTTGAGTTCAATTCCTACTATTGAATCAAATTTTTTAAGAACATATCACAATAAGAAAAAAGAGGGCGCATTTTATACTCGAGACTCAATAGCAGATTTTATCGTTACCCAAGGTTTAGTTTTATTCTTCGACAACTATTTGAAAAAGTACAAGATTGATAATATCGACGATATTTATAAGTTGAATAAAGAGGGAAAAGATAAAATCAAACAAAGATTGTTGGATTTGAAAATTCTTGACCCTGCTTGCGGGACGGGAGTTTTTCTTCTTAGTGCAATTAAAATTATCGTGGGGTTATATAAAACTCTTGAACCAGACTCTGATCGTGAAGAAATCAAATTTCACGTATATAAGAATCTTTTTGGTTCTGAAATCAACCAAAGTGCGAGGAAACTCTGTATCCTAAAATTATTTCAGTTATTTAATGACCGTAGCAATTCATATGATTCAAAGCTCTTATCAATATTAAATTCTAATATCACAATTGAAGATAGTTTAGTGAGAAAAAAGGATTTTAAATTTGATTTAATTATTGGAAACCCCCCTTATGGAAACATTTTAGACAAGAATCAGAAAGCACGTCTAAAATCTGAAAATATTTTCTATAACGATGTTTACTGCGCTTTCTTATTAAAATCTCTGAATTGGTCAAAAGGTATTATTGGATATCTTGTACCTAAGAGTTTCTTACTCAGGCAAGGATATGTTAAATTCAGACAGAACTTGTTTTCTAAAGCTAATTTACTCAAAATATACGACATTGGCCCAAATTTATTTGCTAAAGCCACAAATGAAGTACAAATTCTATTCTATGAAAATAAAAGTGATGAGATTAAAGATTTAGAGGTATTTCAGTACCCAAATACTGAAATTATTAAATATGCTGCCCAAAAGGTTGATACTTTAAGAGTTTGCTTTAATAAAACTTGCTCTTTAAGTGCTCATGCCAAAAAAATTTACGCTTATATACCTGATATGAACTGTCCATACTGTAATTCTAAAACTTTTGCTTTAAATCGCATTAGAATTAAACCAGACAAAAAAATATTGAACCTTATCAATAAAATTGAAACATCAGGAGACATAAATTATCTTAATATCGAGCGAATCCCAAACATGATTAGAGGGGAAGAAGCTAAAGGGTTACAACAAGTCAGAAGTCTCATTGAGGAAAATACAAGCAATAACTGCTATTTTATAAAGGCAAAAGAAGATTTTAATTATTACCATTTTACTAAAGATAAATCGTTTGACATTGAAAAAGCAGATCCAAGAATTTTAAAAGGCACTAATTTCGAATTTTATACTCAACCAAAGCTATTAATTAAGCACAATAGTATTTTTCCTCAATCAGTTTTTAGTAAAGAAAAAATCTGTTTTACCTCTTCAATCTATTCAATAATCAGCGATGATCATATAGAGTTAAAGTACATCAGCGCAATCCTAAATTCTTCTCTTATGCAATATTATTGTCTGTACGGAATAAACTCCCAACAAAATACGACGATAAATCTAAACCAATATATGATCCGGCACTTACCAATTAAGAACGCTTCCCCAGATCAAAAAAAGACTATAAGTGAAAAGGTTCAATATGTAATTAACGCTCTCTTAAATTCTAATGGAAAACTAAACGGAAAAATAATTAATGAATTAAGACAGATCGAAGGTATAATTTTTGAGCTATATGAGATAGACGGGAATGAACGAGAAATGATAGTTTCAGACATAAAAAATCGAATTGATTTCTATAAGAAGGTTTATCAATAATTTATCGTGTTAATCTCCTGTTTTACTTATTCTTCTAATTTGAGCTTAAAATCGCACACTGAATCCCCTAAACCAATGAATTTCTCTCTTTTTATTTCAATTTTAGGATTAAACTCCTTAATAACAGGTTGTAAATATGGAATACACATTTCTTTGCATATTGATTCAATTCTGTTGTGTCTATCTGGATTTCTCTCCATCGCTTCTATGTAAGGGCATTTAATGATATTAATGGTCGCAGTTTTATCTCTTTTTTGAATAATTTCATGGATATTCCCCTCACAATTCCACACAAAAGAAATGATTTCAATTAAATCACTTAGAGTGTTTCCTTTGATATTTAAGTACTTTATCATTCTGCGAAATACTATCTTATATAACCTTTGCCACACTATTATATCAAGCTTTAGAGTTGCGTCCCAACCTAATTCATTCTCTGTTTCTATTACCCACAATCCGTCGAGTGTTCTAAAATTTTTTTCAAAGTAAAATAACTTATCAGCATTATTAGGTTTTCTTATTTCTTTAAAAGATACATCCTTTTCTGCTTCTTCTAAAGATTTAGTGTCAAAGGAGAATGTAAAATCGCAGTAATCATCGCCTAAGCCCATGTATCTGGTCCTTTCTAAGTCTATATTCTCATTAAAATCTTTAGTAATTGCTTTATAGAAAGGAATACACATGTTTTTGCATATTAAAGATTGTTTTTCACTCCGTTCTGGATTACGATCCATAGCAGATTTATAAGGACATTGATTTACTAAAATCTTGACTTTACTTGCATTTTGTTCTACTATGTTATACTTCCAGCCTTCTATAGACCATCGAAAAGTAAGAATCTTGATTAAATTAGTAAGATCGTTCTTTTCTAGGTTTAAATATTTTTTCAATCTTCGGATAATTACCTTAAGTAATTTTATCCATACAATTACATCAATCTTTAAAGCAATTTCCCAATTGGTCATTTCTTCGGTCTCAATCATCCAAAGCCCGTCTAAAGTAATAAAACTTCTTTCAAAAAAGAAAAGCTTATCGTCTTGGTTTACTTCTCTCATAAAAAAATCAAAAAATAAATGTTATATCCTTAAATATTGAAATGTATCAATATTATTAATAATTTCAAGAAAATTATAAATAATTGCAAAATCTTTCAAAACTTTTTCTTTCGTATAATATTGATGCTATAACAAATTTCATAACGATCTATCTATGAATTTTAATTAATAATAGGGATTTTGAAGGATTTTGATATCAAAACTTATAAATATTAACTATTAATTCATTAATTTAGAGTTACCTAAATTAGTGATTACTGCATTGGAAGATTTTCTATTTGCATTTTTATTAAGCTTACTTGCTGGGTTATCAACCACAATTGGAAGCGTTATAGCCTTCGTGGTAAAAAAACCTAATGCTAAATTTGTCTCCTTTATTATGGGATTTTCTGCAGGTGTAATGATTTTTATATCATTTGTAGAATTGCTTCTAAGTAGTATAGCATCAATTGGTTATCTACCTGGAGTTTTGTTCTTCTTTTTGGGAATGGGAATTATGTTTTTAATTGATGTTTTAGTTTCGCACAAATATGAATTTGAGGATTCAATCGAGATTCTTGTTAATGATAATGGTACTTATAAACCCCATCTTCATTACGGCCATATACATCGTAAACGATTCAGCGGAGAAAAGAAGAACCTAAAAATTGAAAAAACATCTCTATTCATAATATTGGGCGTATTCATCCATAATTTTCCAGAAGGCATGGCAACCTTTATTGGTACGATAGCCGAAATAGAACTTGGGCTTCTATTAACTCTAGCTATTACGCTACATAATATTCCAGAGGGTATAGCAGTATCCCTGCCAATTTATGCGTATACTGGAAGTAAGAAGAAAGCTTTTAAATGGTCTTTTATCTCAGGAATGAGCGAACCCGTCGGAGCTCTGATAACTTGGGTGATTCTCTTTCCTTTTATTACGCCTACTCTTTTAAGTGCTATGCTAGGTGTTGTAGGGGGAGTTATGGTTTATATTTCGTTAGACGAACTTTTACCTGCTTCTCGATCGCTTGGTAAAGAGCAACATTCAATTCTAGGAATCATGACGGGAATGATGATTATGGCTCTCAGTTTAGCTTTTTTTTAATTCAAACCGATCAAAAAGAAAAGAAATGTAAAATGGTAATTTAACTTAAACTTATTATCTTAATCTAGGGGGTGGAACATATACTTTTCGCATACCCTCAAGCAAAGTTATAGCATTTTCAGGGCAAAAATGGGCACAAACCCCACAACCAAAACAGTATTCCGTATTGACTACGGCAATATCGCTATCGTTCAATTCTATGGCATCTACGGGACATTTTTCGACACATGTACCACATCCACTACATAAATCCGGATCTATTTGCGATAGAAAATTCGTTGAATTAATTAAAGCGACAATTCCCATCCTCCACCATTCTAAAGTGCCACAGCAATCCTTACAGCAATTACAAATACTCGTTTCTACTTTCGAAATATCAGAATGAGGATGAAAAGCTTTGTGGACTAATCCATCATCTTCAGATTTCTTCATTATATCTAAGGCTTCTTCCTTGGATATTGAACGTCCGAATCCTTGTTCTGCTATAAATCTAGCAGATTTGCCGAAAGTAAAACAGTTTTCTCTCAGATCAGTGTGTTTACATGGCTCGCCCAATATATCTCTGTGATGGCGACAAAAACAATGCCCTACAGAGATGTCATCGAATTTTTCTATTAATTCTTCAACTTTCTGAGTTGGTAGTATGAGTTCTTCGGGAACTTCTATTTCCTCGTTTAGAGATAAACTAATCTCGTCTCCTTGAAGTGTTTTAGCTAAAATTGGCATAGTCCTATCTATTGGAAGCATTTTTTCAAAAATAGGCAAGACTTGGTCGTAATTACCTTGGATAAAATCCCTAGTTTCGTCGAAGTAATCTAAAAACATTTTTGCAAGTTTCTTATCAAACTCGGTGTATTCTATCTTTTTCATGTAAAGATATTCAAATGCACCGACCATAAGCAGTGGCAGTAGCCTATAAACCATCACACCTGTTGAACTTGGTTGATTAAATATAAATCCTTTCTTTGCTAATCCTTTAACAAATGACAAGATTTGATTTTCTGGCAATTTGCTACTTTTTTTTAGCTGTTCCATCGTTTGTGAAGTTTTCCTCTTGAAAGCATTGATAAAATCCAATTCGTCCTCAGTCAGTTGTAATTTCAATATCTCTATTAAAGTCTTGTTCACGGGTGTTGGTAAAACTCCAGCTTTAACTATTAAATGAGCTGCTTTTTTATATTTTTCGTCAGACATTATTCTCGATTATATTTTTAAGGTTTAATAATATTAAAAAAGCTCCAAAATTAAAAAGTTTTAAACAATGAACGATAAAATCAACTAAAACATATATAAAATTCTAATAATATTAAAAATATTCTACAAATCGAGGAGTTTGATATGGATTTTAAAAATATTTTGTATGTAAAGGAAGATCAAGTAGTAACAATAACAATTAATCGTCCAGAGGTTCGTAATTGCATAAATAACGAAACAAATTTAGAATTACACGAAGCTTGGAAATCTTTTCGCGATGACGACGATGCATTAGTTGCTATTTTTACGGGAGCAGGAGATAAAGCGTTTTCAGCAGGTTGGGATCTTAACGACGCTGCAGCTCTTGAAAGAATGGATGATTACGATCAGTTTCGTGTTGCTGTCCATGGAATTGATGGCTTCTGTGGCTATACTAAAAAATTTGATATTTTTAAACCAATAATAGCAGCTGTAAATGGATACACCTACGCTGCTGGTCTTGAAAATTGCCTACTAGCAGATATTCGCATTGCGTCAGAAAATGCTAAATTTGGTGCTACAGAAAGACGTTGGAATATAGTTGCAGGCGATGGATTATGTGTTAGGTTACCCCTTGTAGTTGGATATTCCCGGGCAATGGAACTCATTATAACTGGCCGAATTATAGATGCTCAAGAAGCATATAGAATAGGTTTAGTTAATGAAGTGGTTCCTCACGATCTACTGATGGAAAGAGCTAGAGAATTAGCTTTATCTATTTGTAAATTACCTCAGGGAGCCATTCGTACGGATAAAGAAACTGTAGTAAGATGTGTTGGCCGAACAGTTGAAGAAAGAACTTTCATTGAAACTGAAGGTATTATGTCTATGTTTGCTAGAAGAGACAAACACACTGAAGGTGCTAAGGCATTTCTTCAGAAGAGAAAACCAGAATGGAAAGACCGAGGAATTTAAGACAGATATTTGATCTAAAGAGTGAATGAAAATGAATAGTAAAAAAGGTAATGTTCAATGTATTAACGATGAGATTCTCGAAAAACTCTCGTTAAAAACCCGTAATAAGTTTTTAAATTACAATTTGATGAGTTTTTTAAACCCAAAACATCTCGATTTCCTTAAACAAGCTCAGAAGTTTTTTGAGAATTTTGAAAAAACTAATAATATAACCCATAACGAAGATTTCTATGAATGGATACCGGAAATAGGCAAAAACGGATATATATCACGATTACACAAATTTGAGGATATTGGATTAAATTATGAACCTCACGGAATGACTACTGAATTTATGAGAATATTAGCCATGGATTTCTTCGATCCTCAATTAACAATGGCTACTGGAGCTACCGCAATATCTGTAAATCCAATTTTACTCCATCACGAAAATAAGGAAATCTGTTTAAAAGCGCTAAAAGAATTAGTTACTGGAGAAAAAATAGGTTGTATTTGTATAACCGAGCCTGAAAGAGGTTCTGACGCAGTCCACATGCTAACAACTTGTAAGGAACAAGACGATGGAAGTTTTATTCTCAACGGAGAAAAAATATACCAAACTAACGGAAGCAAAGCAGACTGGGCAGTTGTTTACGCCGTAACGGAAAAGAACAATGGAAACACTATGGCTCAGTTTTTGGTCGATACCTCGAGCGAAGGATGGACGGCTGAGCGACTTAACATTCCGTGGACACCAAGGATGCACGTTGCCAAGGAATCCTTTAACAATTTAAGAATTCCTCTTGATTGTGTGTTAGGTAAACCAGGTGATGGAAGGTCACACCTGTTCGAAGGGCTCAATTTAGAACGGTTAACGATCGTATGTTTGAATACCGCAGAAGCATGGAACGCTATTAGTCACGCAGTTATTTACGCTAACATGAGAAAACAATTTAATAAGGAAATCTTAAAATATCAAGGAGTCGGATTTACTTTGGCCGATTTATGGGCGCAAACGATGAATATGACGTTATCAACTCTAAATGTGTGTCAAATGATAGACGATAAAATGGCGGAATTCGGTACACTTCCAAAAGACTTTAATTTAGCTCTTGGGACAACTGCTTCACAACTAAAATTTTTAAGTGCCAAATTGTGTGAGCGAGTAGTATATGAGTCAGCTAATTTAATGGGGGGTGCAGGAGTTTGCGATAATACTTTAATGCAGGATTTATTAGGGATTACTAGATTACAAGAGATTGGAGGAGGAACGAGACAAGTTCAATCCCATATTATGAGCTCAGCGTTAAGACAACTATTTAAATTATTGTAGGAGCATTCGGTATATCCTTTAATTTATTCCAAAGATTCTTTTTGCGTTTTCATAGAATATTTTTTCGTAAAAAGGTTTCGGTAAGTTAAGATTTAATAATCCTTCAACAGAACAAGAGTAATCGTATGGAATATTAGGGAAATCGCTTCCATATAATATTCGATCTTCATGAGATAATAATTCCTCTTCAGATGGAAGTACCATATTATCTTTCCAATTTTTTGAAAAAGTCATAGGTAAATAAACCATCGCAGTGTCTAAATAAAGATTGTCATACTTATCAAGCAGCTTAAAAAACTTGTGAGTCTCGTAGGTGCCTAAGTGAGCAACTATGACATTCATGTTAGGGTATTTTTCTAGAAATTTAGTAAAATTCTTATATCCAACATACTGGTTATGATATGGGGCAGTTCCAACGTGAAAATTAATCCACTTTCCCCGATCTACAACTAATTTGTATATATCATGCATACGCTCATCGTCGGGATAAAAATTTTGAACAAGCAACTGCAATTTGATTCCTAAAAACTTATACTCATCGAAAAGTTTCTGGATATATTCAACTCGATTGGTATCTTCAGGCCATACACATCCGAAAGGTAATGCATGTTTTTTTTCTTTAATAAATTCATAAGTCCAATCATTTATGTATTCAGCTATCCCGGATCTATGTGCGTAATTATATGTTGTAAAATACTTAACTCTGTGATTTTCAAGAAATTTGACTAGCGCTTCTGTTTTTAATTTGTATTTTATATCCCAACCTCGTTGATTACCCTCTTTATCGGGACTTTCAAAGAAATTCCAGATTGATTTAAATATTTGAGGAGGAAAGAAATGACAGTGGGAATCAATATATCTGAAATCTTCCAGCTTATAACTCATCAATTCAATGAATTATTCAACGCATAAAAATATTAAATAGAAAATAAGATTTTCAATTGGTGATATTCGAAGAAGAATTGAAATAATAAAGAAAAGGAAAAAAAGTAATTATTCTTTTCTTAGAAGAGTGCTAAGTTCAATTTTTAGTAGATCGCGAATTGCTACGCGTATAACTTCTGAGCGATTAGGATACATATTCATGTTAACCAATTCTTCTATACCTTTGAGATATGCTTCCGGAATATGACATGTTATGAGTTTTATTAAAACCACCTTATGAGCTGTTAAAACAGTTGTTTTTAATATTTAGACGAGAAAACAGAATAATATATTAATATAATACTAGAATAATATACTCAAAACACTCATAGATTTCACGAACAATATATCTAAGCGTATTATACTAGTTTTAAGTAGTTTTTTCAGTTGATTTAATGAAAATTCTTTTCAGAAGTTTTAATCAAACTATCAAACTTAGGATTAATAGGTTGGAGTATTAAAATTCTAATTTATTAGAAGACCAAAGTTTATACCGATATATCCATTATATCGATATAATCATAAATTTAAATCAAAAATGAAGAAAAAATGTCAGAAACAGTAATTAAACTAGAAAATTTAACGAAAAAATTTGGAAACTTTACTGCGGTCAACAGCATAAATCTAGAGGTACGGAGAGGAGAAACTATCGGACTGGTAGGTCCAAACGGCGCAGGAAAAACGACGACGATAAAGATGATTGCAAAGATTTTAAGACCAAATGCAGGGAAAATCCTAATTAGAACGAACGATAGCGAATTGAAAGACTTGGCACATGTATCTTCAACAGTTAGCCAAATTGGTTTTTTAATAGATATTCCTAATTTTTACAACATGACGGGATATCAATTACTTAAGTATTTTGCAAAAATTCAGAGATATCCAAAAGATAAATTAGAGAATAGAATCGACGAACTTTTAGAACTTTTTAAACTATCTGAGTGGAAACATGAAAGGACTAGAAACTATTCTAAAGGAATGGTGCAAAAATTAGGAATCATTCAAGCAATTCTCCACGATCCCGATATTATAATTTTGGACGAACCACAAACGGGATTAGACCCACTTGCGAGAATAGAAATACGTAAGTATCTCAGAAAACTTTCAAAATTAGGAAAAACTATCTTTGTAGCATCACACATGCTCTACGAGATTGCTGAAATATGTGATAAAATTGCTCTCATTAACTATGGGAAGATTATAGGCTTTGACACCGTCGATAACTTAGCACTTACACTAAAAACCAGCGAGATAAATTGTGTTTTACTAAATCCACTTCCTGCTGAGAAACTAGCTCCATTACTTACTCGAATGGTTGATAGGCTTAATCCTTACTTAGATCAGAATTTAGATCCAAACACAGCAGAAATTCCTATAATATATAATATAGAACATCAAGGACTAAAACTTTATTTTGATGGAAAAAAAGAATCGAAAGGAGAAATCTTGAAAATTTTAGTTAAAGAATTCGAGTCAGATTTCACAGTTGTCTCATTTATTCAACCAAGAACAACTCAACTTGAGAGAGTATATTCACAAATGGTAACTGAAAACACACCAGAAGGAACAATTAAATTAACAGGAGATGATTCTTAAAATGCGAAATGAAGAAAAATCATTTATTGGAATAATGCCAATATTTCACACGATAATATTTGAAATGAAAAAGCAGAGAAAGAAGTTATATTTCTTTACAGTTATTACGATCTTAGTTGCCGTGTTAACTGGTTATATTTTGCAGTTATTCCCGGACTTTCTTTTGTCAGCTACACAAGCAGAGTTCTTTAGTGGTGGTTTAAATTTTATCTCGTTCATAACCTTGTTTGCAGCGTGTTTATTTTTTTCGGGCATAATTTGTTCTGAATTTAATAAAAGAACTGGCTTTATTGTCTTTCCTAAAATAAACAAATACAAATTGATTATAGGAAAGTATCTTGGAAATCTAATTCTTGTGGTATTCATTGTTGCAGTGTTTTATTTTATACTCGGACTTTTTGGTTTTCTATATTATGGTGGACCTATTAACATTCGGATATTTTATTCATTCGGATTTGCTGTATTATATGTTATAGCGTTAAGCAGCTTTGTGACCCTATTCAGTTCTTTTATGAAAAATGTAAATATTACAATCATAATCACCTTGGTTATTCTTCTTATGGGATTTAACATAGCTGACCAGATTATTAATTTAATATTTGCAGAGACATTTGAACCCTTATACTCATTAGCATATTTGGGTAATTTAGTTACCTCGGTATTACTAAATCCATTTCCAGATCCTAGATATGCCGATTTTTCGTTCGGAGGGATGGGTCCTCCTGGAATGGGAGGCGGTGATTTTTCATTCGGTTCTTGGGCAACCCCTAGTATTTTTATGGGAACGACATTATTGCTGGTATATATCGTTGCTTGTTTCTTGCTAGCAGCAATTTTATTCAAAAGGAGGCAATTGTAAAATGCGGTCAATTAAAAGTAAAACCAGAACAAGCATATTGAGTTTAACTATACTTAACCTATTTCTTATAGGAATTCTTTCGACATCGATAGTCGCTAGCACAACGTACCAACTTACTTTAACGAAAGGAACTGATGATTTCGTAGTAGAACTTTATAATGATGCTGAATGGAAAAACACTGTTGATTCTTCCTTAACACCGAGCGATTGGTTTGAAGGAGAGGCAAATGTTACAAATGCAAAAAGCAAAGCAACACTAAGAGGTTGGGTACCCGCCCCATGGGACACTTACGATGTTTTTACCTCAATCTTTATGCGCGAAATCTTCAACTTTACAGAAACTTTTACGCTCTTATCCAGAATGAATTCAAATGGATACAACGAAACTGATATCAATGCAAACTACACAACTATTTATAACTTTTGGTTAGGATTACGGTCGATATGGAATTATACGAGTACTGAATATGAAGAAAATCCGAAGGAAGCCCCCGACAGAATTATAATCCTTCCGGATCCTTTAAAATACAGAGTAATGTTAGACGATTACAATACTATTGCTGAAGATCTTAATGGAAAAACATTTATTAATTCAACGGGTTTGATCTTTCCAAATGTAAGCGCAGACGAATTTCTCTGGACGCTCATTTTCAGTGGTTTCGCAACCGCAGGACCACACGGAAATTACCTAGAATCTCTAATTAGCGAACTTGGATGTGAAAATACTACAGTAAGTGGGTCAACGCTTATAATTGAGCGCTATGGCATAACAAATTATACTGTCGAAATTTCCTACGGAGAGAGAGGGATAATGTCTTCCTTCACAGTAAAGAACATAAGTAACGAGGTTATCTATAAAATAACTAGTTCCAATTCAGAGTGGTTATTTTATCTAATTCTGATAATAGTTTCAGCTGTCAGCGTTGCTTTAGTTGTGTTTGTAGTTGTTAGAGGTAGAATACATAAAAGATAATACTAAAACGATTTTTTTTATAATTTTATTTTTTTTTTAATATTTTTTTTGTTTATTTCTTACCAAAATCAGTTAATTAATTAATAATAAGATAATTAATAGCCAGTTTAAAAAAAATAAAAATTAGTTTAATTTATTTATTCAAGATCATCAGAGATAGAATTTTTTGACTCAGAAAATCCTTCGGGATAAAGGTTGGTTATATCCCTTGGCGTAGTGTCATATCCTTTCTTTTCCATTATAGAATATAATTTTTGCGAGTTGAAATCTATTGAAAACTCCATGACTTCACCTGCTAATAGGATGTATGAAAAAGCGGTTAAAAAAGGAATTCCTACGAAGAAAACTATGATTACTAGAAATCCAAAAATCAAGCCGGTAACATTTCCTGTATCTTCAAAAAATCCCGAGAAATCTACAGCCCCTAAGAAACCTATTAATGTTATTATTGCAGAAATTCCCGCCATTCCTTTTACCATTGATTGTGCCCATATGCTAATCGGTTCGATATCCCCTGGTTGACGATGCTTTTTAGACTGACGGAAATACACAATTCCAGCGTCGTCCAAGAGAAAATTCCCTGAAATAAAGAAAGAAAACACCAGAAATGTCAAGATCATAGGAAAAATACAACATAGCATATAGCCATTCATGAACTGGAAAAATTCAGTAGAGCCAAAAACCTCAAATTCTGTAGGATAGCCAAGAATTTCAGTTAAAAGACCATATGTAAAGAAACCAATTGCTATGGAAAGCATTAAGGGCAAAAGAATTCTTTTTAGTTGTATTATTGTGCCGATATCTTTTCGATCTTTCATGTCAACGACTATTATATCAGTATTATAACTCTTAGATATCTTAAAAAACAAGGATCGAAGTTTTACAAATGTATATGCAAATCTGGGAGCAAATCGATTATATAACGCCGCGGTAAGTGGTAAAGTTCCATACCATGTAATAATAACTAACAAGAAGCTGATAATTATCCCCGTCATGTTTTGGTTTGGAATCAGCGTATTATTAAAAATATTAAGCTGTATCATGAATAGTAAGAAAGTTACAGAAATCAGAGCAATAGCTGCTATATTTACAACGACTGTGAGTTTATGTTCCTTGATCTTTCTTCTACTATAACTTAGTTTTCGACTCTTTAATATCACCAAAAATAATCCAATGCAAACTAATACTACAAGGATGATAAAAAGGGGAAAACCTAAAGGAAAATTAGGAGATTGCCATATTGCTGCTGGTTTTGAAGAAGCTAGTGCGACTATTTTATCATGAGATGAAAATAATATATCCCCCTTACCATCTCCGTTTAAATCTTGAGAAGGTAGGGTCCTCTCAGCACCCGTGTCAAGATTTACGACCGCTAAAACTTCGTTATCAGGGACACTAATTATACTAAAACGACGGACTTCAGTAGTGGAATACCACGGATAAATTCTTTCAAAAAGTATAATTTCATCGATAGAGTCTCCGTTCACATCCGTCCCTAAAGCGAATATATCCATTAAATCCTCTGTAGACTGATCGTGATAAGCCCTAAAGATGTCTTCAGAAGTTTCCGTAGTGACATATATTAAAATCTGTTTTTCCATAATGGTTGTATTTTCGTCATAACTCTGCCCTTTTATCATCACAAATGCTTCCTTATCAATTATATTTGAGCCTATCGTATCGATTTCGTTGAAATGATAATCTCCAGGAGCATTAAATGATCTAATAAGATTTCCGTCAATTCCACTAATTATTGAAACATTCCCTACATCTGTCAATAAAAAAATATCAGGAATATTATCGTCATTTAAATCTTCAGTAATAGTGTAATCAATAGTATATCCCATAACTGTTTCATTAAAGATTGGATCCATGAAGTTAGAATCACTCGTATTGAACATCATTATTTTATTCTTATCAATAAAAAGCATATGCTCTTCAGAACCATAAGGAAATAGATGCAAGGCAGGGATCACACCTCGTTCGCTAATCCAAGAAAAATCTATATAGAATGAGTCAAATTTGGTACCATTTACAAAATAACTAGAAATATTGTAATAATACTCAGATGATTCGTTCGTCTTTAACTCACATTCTAGGAAAATGAGATCTGGTCGATCGTCATCAAGACCAGCTAAATAAACTAAATCATGTATAAAAAAATTAGTGAAACTACGATGATCTCCTGTTGCTATTGGAATATCCGTACCATTATTTCCAGATATTAAAATGTTAGAATAATCGTTTGGTATGATTTCCGTCCTAGGTCTATTACTTGTATTGATAATTACCCAATCTGGGCCCACAGAGGCTATATCCGCAAAGTAATCTTTGTATCCATCTTCATTGACATCCATAACCTCGAAGACTTTTTTAACTGGATTATTATAACTTTGTTCCCATAACTTCAGTCCTTTTAATCCATCTAACGCATAGATTTTACCATAGTTTGTTAAATCATTAGGATCACCAATATTATCACCATCTTGCTCATTTACATTGCTATAGGCTATAGCATCTACCATTCCATCATCATTAAAGTCATCACCAACTAAAACCGACATTTCCATTGAATTTTCGCCACTATCCTCTTCCCATACCCATCCTGGTTGTATTTCCATTTGGGTTATAAATACCAATCCTAAACTTCCAAACACAATAAGGGAAACTGCTAAGAGAACGTAATTTACAGGGTGAGTTCTTGCTTTTTTATGTTTTTGTTCATTCATAATTTTAGAGTAAATTAAATTTAATTAGTAATATTTAAACTTACAAAATTATAAATCTTAAGTAAAAGTTAGCCAGAATTGTTATAATGCAAATTTATATCGTTTAGTAATCTTAAACAAAGTTGAATTTGATTAAAGATTATTAATCAAGATTAAAAAAGAAAAAAAATTGTATTAATTGGAGTGCTTTTAGAGTTAATTTTTACTTGAAAACTCTCGCTAAGTCGTAAAGTAATTAATTCTAAAGTGCTCCGCCTTATTACTATATAATTACTTCTTAGTTGTTTGGCTCTTCGCTAATATCTATGGGTTTAGCAGGTTTCTTTCCGATGATAACTCTTAAAAGACCGTTTGTCATTTTAGATGTGATCTTATTCTCGTCAGCATCAGCGGGAAGTGGAACATCCATGTTTACGTCGATAAACCTAAAACCTTTAAACATAAATGGAAATCCTTGTTTTATAGGTTCTTCAGTGACTTTTTCATGTTCAGGTACTTTTGGCTTATTTGCTTTAATATTCAGATGTTTATTAATAAGCGATACTGTAACATCATCTTTAGTACGACCGGGTAATGGCACTGTTATCAAATATTCACTTCCTAAATCTTCCATATTGTGGTGAATGAAATCACCCATAAATCCACCCATAAACTGGTGAGCCATGTGTTTCATTTTTGCTATGTCCCTCGGATTAAATGGCATGCAACCATGCATTTGCCCTGGTCCATAACTTTTGCCATGATGCCTTGGTCCACAATTTTTGTCATTATGCATTACACTTTACCTCTTTTCTTTAATTTTTTAATTTGGTTGGTGAAAATTAAGATTTTTTGAAATCATCATATTCGTCATCGTCAACAATTTCTATAGTTTTTGTATTCTTCTCTCGATTGCTTTTCAAATCACTTAATACTACATTAAAATGAGAGATTCTTGTGTCAATGTGTTTCATTCTTTTAGATATCCTGCTTTTTGAAAAATTTAATTCACCTAATATTCTTTTTACGCGTTCAATATTCGCTATAGAATAATCTTCCTCATCTATGTTTCTATGTGAATGCTCTCGATGAAAAGGAAAGCAAGACATCATACTATGTATGCGATCTTCGTCAGGAATCCAAGTTTGAACTATCGTTCTAAGATATTCTCCAAGCGTGTCTATACTTGGTTCTAAATTACTCTTAAGAACTTCCTTTAATCTTATTTGTCCTGACTCTGTTATTCGATATAATTTGATATTTCGATTGTTTTTGGTTATTACTTCCATTGCAATAAAGCCTTTCTTAGCTAATCTGTTTAGTAAAGGATAAATTGTGCCAGGGGAAGCATGCCAAAGTTTGTTGAATTTTTTGTTGATGCTTCTAGCGAGATCATATCCAGAGATACCGTCGTAATTTTCAATTATTGAAAGTACTAGAATATCTAAACCAGAAAAGATCCCACCTTCGTGTCCGCTAAATCGCTTGCCAAAAAACATTTTATAATTTTCACCTATATATCGAAATCGATATATTCGATTTCATATATATCATATATAAGATAACACACCTTAATAAATATATCGAAAAACGAAGTCGCAATATAAAAGCATAAGAGAAAAAATAACTTAAAATTATCACCAATTTAATTAAATAATAAATATGCTTAGCTTATTTTAGTTTTACAGCAAAGAATTTGAAAATCAAAAATAAATTATACACTTAAGACTATAGCGTGATTATATAATGTTTTCAGCAATAGAATAATAAAAATAATAAAATTATAATAAAATAGCGAATAAAAGACCATACTATGCAAA
>Ga0255055_10000349_pt1 | contig 35933 bp, 29 predicted proteins | sample JV7_2_27_MG_FD_188633 | JGI IMG/M metagenome (GOLD analysis project Ga0255055, IMG submission 188633) | Seawater microbial communities from Jervis Inlet, British Columbia, Canada - JV7_2_27 | ecosystem: Environmental > Aquatic > Marine > Inlet | place: Canada: British Columbia | collected...
CTCATCGCCTCATCCAGCGCCACCACCAGGTAGTTGGTCGCACCCTCGATGTCCGAGAGACGTGCGGTCGGCCGGTCGTCAATGGCCCCGTTGTATAGCAGCACGCCGTCCGGATCGATAACGATCATCTGAGGCGTCGTCTGTGCGCTGTAGAGGTGCCCCACGTTCCCCTCAGGGTCGAGCAGCACTGCCCTGGCTGCGCTGTTCTTCGCCTTAGAGATGGAGTTCATCTCATCGGGTTCGTGGTATCCCTGCTTGCCGGGAGCCGATGACACGATGGCGAGCCAGACCACGCCCTTTTCTCCGTACGCGTGCTGCAGTCCCTGCATGTTCCCGCTGTTGTAGTGCTTGCCGACATAGGGGCACTCGTAGTTGAGCCACTCCAGCACGACCCACTCGCCACGGTAGTCAGCCAGAGCGTGCCCCTCGCCGTAGGTGTCCGGCAGAGTGAACTCGGGAGCGGGCTCGCCGATCTCCCAGGCTGCGTCTTGGGCCCGTGCCACTGGAGCCGCCAGCAGTCCCGCGGCCACGGTTAGGCAGAGCAGGGAGCCGCCAACCAGTCGTCGCTTCATGGTGTCCAGTCCTCTCGTCAGATCTCCTCCAGTGCTTCGAGGAGAGTCTTCTTGGTCAAGATGGTCGGCAAGATGATGGGAGGCGCATCCGTGGCGCCGGTGTACAGCACGTACAGTGGTACTCCCGTGCGCCCAAAAGCTTCGAGCGCCCGTGTGATCTCCGGATCCTGGCGCGTCCAGTCTGCCTTGAGCAGGACGACGTCCCGCTGGCGGAACGCCTCCTCGATTGCCTCGGTCTCCAGGACCACCCGCTCGTTTACTTTGCAGGTGAGGCACCACGCGGCGGTGAAGTCGATGAACACCGGGCGTCCGCTGGCTTGGAGCTCTACAACGCGGACCGCCGAGAAGGGCTGCCACGACTCGTCGGTCGGCGGGCCGGCCTGACTCCGGGTCCCACGCAGCCCCACGGCCAGCGCCGCTACGATCATGATTGCCGCTCCAGTCCTGGAGAGCACGTAGCTGCGGCCGGACGCGGTCGTGCGCGGCCAGCGCCACAGCATCCACGCACCGAGCGCGACAAGCAGGAGAGCGGCCAGCAGGTACGCAGCGCCGTCGACGCCCGTCTGTTGGCCGAAGACCCACACCAGCCACAGCGCCGTCGCGAACAGCGGGAACGCCAACAGCTGCCTGAACGTCTCCATCCACGCACCTGGGCGCGGCAGGCGCCCCAGCAGCGTTGGCCACATCGAGAGCACGGCGTACGGCAGCGCCATCCCCACGCCGATCACGCCGAATATGAGCAGCGTGGGAATAGGCGGCTGCGTGAGGGCAAACCCGAGCGCCGCACCCATGAGCGGCGCGATACACGGCGTCGCCACTACGGTGGCCAGCACGCCGGAGCCGAACGAGGCGCCGAGACCACCGGACGACCCCAGCAATCCCCCGAGTCGGGTCAGTGAGGTTCCGACGTCGAACACGCCGAGCAGGCTGAGCCCCAGCAAGAAGAACAGACCCGCCAGGAGCCCGACTACGGCCGGCGACTGCAGTTGGAACCCCCAACCCACGAGGGTGCCGCTGGCGCGAATCACCAGAAGCGCCACGCCGAGCGCCAGGAAAGACGCGATCACTCCGGCTGCGAACGCCGCCCCGTGTGTCCTCACCGCCGCGCGGCTCGCGCCGCCCTGCTCCACGAATCCCAGCACCTTGATCGAGAGCACGGGAAACACGCAGGGCATGAGGTTGAGGATGATCCCGCCGATGAGCGCGAACAGCAGGGCGGTGATCAGCGTTATCGGCGCCCCCGCTACTGCGGGGCCGATCGTGACGGGCGCCTCCGCGGCCAGAGCCCGGCTCCCCTGCGTCGCGGGCCACGAGGTTCCAGGAGGTGCAAGGAGCACCCCCTCCAGGTGGGTCACGGGACCGTGCAGATACTCGGAGGCTGTGAGCGAGAGCCGCATCGAGCGGCCGTCGATGGTTGCCGGCTGGGGTGCGGCGTGCGCAATCGTACTCGCTCGGGCCGAGAAGTAGTAGGCGCCGTCGCCGTACTCCTCCAGCGGCTCTGGCGCGGTGGCTTCCAGGACGAACCCGGCGGCCTCGCGCCAGGCCCGAAACTCCCAGCCCGGGGCGGCTACGGGCATTCGCTTCCGGGTCGCTTCGATTGCCTGGCTCCAGCGCGGGTCGCGCTCGGCCGGACCCTCGGTTACCGGCAGTCTGAGTTCGAGCTGCGCCGTCGCCGGAAGGCAGATCTCCTCGCACACGACCCAGTCCGCGCGAGCTGCCAGAGCCACGGCCTCCACGCCAACGTCATGAGGCGGTGTGACGTCCACCAGCAGCAGGACCTCGTCGTCGTAACCGTAGCTCACGAGGGGAGGTGCCTCTACGCGGCGCGGATACGGCCACTGGATGTCTCCGGCAGTGAAGCCCGCCGGAAGGGTCCAATCGATCGTGGTCGTGCCGCCGGCGTCCCCCGGATTGCGCCAATAGGAGTGCCAGCCCTCATCCATGGTGAGCCGCAACGCCACCGTGAACGGGCGGCCGGGCGCAATCGAGATGACCTCCGCCACCAGCTCTGCGTCGCTGTGGGGACTCGAATCATCCACCCCCTGTGAGCGCAGCCCGGCAGCGGGGAGGAAAGCCAGCAGCGCCGCTATCAAGGCGGCGCCGGTGTGGTGAGGAGACCTGCTCGTACCGCCCGGCGTCACCCTGCTGCTCCCAACTTCCTGCGCAGCTGCTCCAGCATGTCGCTGGTCATGCTCTCGAGATCGTGCGAAGGCGACCAGCCCCACTCCTCACGCGCCGTGGTGTCGTCGATCGAGTTGGGCCAGGAGTCCGCGATTCCCTGGCGCACCGGATCCACGGTGTAGGAGATCGTGAACTCGGGGATGTGTTTGGCGATCTCCGCGGCGACCTCCTCGGGCGTGAAGTTCATCGCCGCCACGTTGAAGGCGTTGCGGTGCTCGAGTCGGGCGCCGTCCGCTTCCATCAGGTCGATTGCCGCCTTCACCGCATCCGGCATGTACATCATGTCGAGCCGGGTGTTCGGCCCGAGGAAGCAACTGTAGCGGCCGTGCTCGATGGCGTCGTAGTAGATCTCCACCGCGTAGTCGGTGGTGCCTCCGCCGGGCGGCGCAACGTACGAGATGAGTCCCGGGTAGCGCAGCCCCCGGCTGTCGACGCCGAAGCGGGTGTGGTAGTAGTCACACAGTAGTTCACCGGCGACCTTGGTGACCCCGTACATGGTCGTGGGCCGCTGCAGCGTTTCCTGCGGCGTGTCGTCCTTCGGCGTGGATGGGCCAAAAGCGCCGATCGAGCTCGGAACGAACACGGCGCAACTGTTCTCGCGCGCCACTTCCAGCACCCGATACAGCCCGCCCATGTTGACGTCCCAAGCGGTCTGCGGCCGCTCCTCGGCCACCGCCGACAGCAGGCTCGCGAGATGGTAGATGGTTCCAACCTCGAAGCGGCGCACCGCTTCCTGGATCTGCCGCTGCGAGGTGCAGTCCACGTGATGAAACGGCCCGTTGGAGAGCGCAGACCCGGCGGCCGGCATTCGGATGTCGGAAGCCACTACGTGGTCCTCTCCGTAACGTTCCCGCAGCGCGGGCACGAGCTCGGAGCCGATCTGACCGAGTGCGCCGGTAACGAGGATTCGTTTCAAGTCCCCCCCCTAGGGCAGGAGCTTACGCTCCTTCGCCGCGCGCGCCAGCTCTTCCTGGAATCTAGGGTCGGCGATTCCAATGAGAGCTTCCGCCCGTTCACGAAGGTTCTTGCCGAACAGGTTGGCTGCGCCGTGTTCGGTGACAACGTAGTGCACGTCCGCGCGACTGGTAACCACCCCCGCACCCTGCTTGAGGAACGGCACGATGCGCGACATCTTGCCGCTCTTCGCGGTAGAGGGCAGCGCTATTATGGGCCGCCCGCCCTTCGAGTGAGCCGCGCCCCGGATGAAGTCCACCTGCCCGCCGAACCCCGAGTAGATGTAGGGTCCGATCGAGTCGGAGCAGATTTGTCCGGTGAGGTCGACTTCGATTGCGGAGTTCACGGCCACCATGTTGTCGTTCTTCGCGACCACTTCCGGATCGTTCACGTAGCTCACCGGGTGTGCCTCGATGAACGGGTTGTTGTCCAGGAAGTCGTACAACTCGTCGCTCCCGAGCGCGAAGGTGATCACCACCTTGCCGGGGTGGAGGTTCTTTCTGGTGCCGGTTACGATCCCTCGCTGGATCGCGCGCATCGAGCCGTCCGAGATCATCTCGGTGTGGATGCCGAGCTCGAGGTCGCCATCCATTGCCTCGTAGACGGAGTCCGGGATTCCACCGATGCCCATCTGCACCGTGGATCCCGGCGTGATGAGCCGCAGCACCCCCTGTGCGATCGCCTTCTCGACGTCGGTGGCCGGCTTCGGCACGAGATTGGGAAGCGGCTCCGTAACCTCCACGACGGCGTCCACGCGATTGACGTGCAGGAACGTATCACCCAGCACGCGGGGCATCCTCTCGTTCACCTGGACGATCACCGTCTTCGCGACCTGGCATGCGGCTACCGAGGCCAGGGTCTCTACCCCGAGGCTCATGAACCCGTGCTCGTCGGGCGGCGACGTCTGCACCATGGCCACGTCGAGCGGCACGATGCCTTCCTGGAACAGGCGCGGGATCTGGTGCAGGAAGATCGGCACGTAGTCCGCGCGCCCGTCGTTCACCGCCTTGCGGTCGGCCGGGCCCACGAACAGGGAGTTGTGCCGGAAGTGACCCTCCATTCCGGGGGCGGAGAGCGGATCCTCGCCGATCAGCAGCACGTGGTTGAGCTGAACGTCGTTCAGTTCATCGCGCCGCTCGGCTAGCGCGCGTACCAGCGCCTGGGGGATCGCGGCGTTGCCGGCGTAGTACACCCGGTCGCCGCTCGCGACAAGTCGCACTGCTTCCGCCGGCGACTTGAGCTTGGACTTGTAGTCGTCGAGCCAGTTCATGAACGTTCCTCCCCGGCCAACAGGTCGCTGAGGGGCGTCACAGGCTGGCCCATGATGGCAGCGAGCTGCTCGTTCACGATCTCGCCCTCGTACAGGTAGAGGCCTGCCGCCAGTCCGGGATCGGCGCGCAGCGCACCCTCCACCCCGTTGTCGGTCAACTCACGCACTGGAGCCAGTACTGCATCCGCCAGGGCGCGCGACGCGGTGCGCGCCGTGTTCGCCGTCATGTTGGGGACGCAGTAGTGCACTACGTCGTGCATGATGTAGGTAGGATCGTCGAGCGTGGTCGGCCGGCTCGTCTCGACGCAGCCGCCCTGGTCGATCGAGAGGTCCAGGATCACGCTGCCGGTGCGCATCGTGCGCACCATCTCCTCGGTGACGAGGTAGGGGGCGCGTGCTCCGGGTATCAGGATGGCGCCGATCACGACGTCGGCGATCGCCGTGTACTGTTCCAGCCGCTGCGGCGCGGGTACCTGCGTGACAACTCCGGGCAGCTCGAGCGACAGCGTGCGCAGCTTCTCCAGGTCGTCGTCCAGCACTATCACGTGCGTGCCGATCGCGACGGCCCGGCGCGCCGCTGTGCGCCCCGCCGTTCCGGCGCCCAGGATCAGTACCGTCGGCGGCGCGACTCCCGGTACCGTGCCGAGCAGGATACCGCGGCCGCCCACCTCGTTCTGCAGGTAGTGGGCCGCGATGTAGACCGCCATCTGCCCGGCCATCTCACTGAACGGTACCAGCAGCTTCCGGCGCCCGTGCCTGTCCTGCACCAGCTCGTAGCCGATGACTGTCACGTCCAGGGCCTGGAGCTGCTCCACGACCGTACGGGGCGCCACCGCCAGGTGCTGGAACGCGCAGATGACAGAGCCGGGCTTGACCAGCTCCATCTCCTCGGGGGACAAGGCCCCCACGCGGCAAACGAGGTCGGCCCGCTTGTAAGCCTCTTCGCAGCTGTACACGATCTGCGCTCCGGCCTCCTCGTACGCCTGGTCGCTGAAGAGCGCCTCCAGTCCGGCATCCTTCTCCACTACGACGGAATGTCCCTTGCGCACGAGGCGCGCCACGCCGTAGGGAGTGAGGCCCACGCGATGCTCGTGCCTGTGCGTCTCCCGGGGAACGCCGATGATCATTGCTCCTCCTCCTCCGCTCGCCTCGCGGCCCGGCGGTGTGCACGGTCGCCCGTGCGTGGCTTGACCCGCCGGTGCCGGTGCCAGATGTTCAGGGCGCCGCTCGCGACTGTGCGACGGGGAATCGTAAGGTCCAGAACCATATCTATGAAAGCTGTCACGTTCACGTTCTCAATCCCGCGTTACCTGCTGGGGAGCGCTCTGGGCGGTGTGTCGGACGCGGTGGTGTTCGGCGGGCCCAGCGCGATCTCGCTTTCGCAGTTGCCGGACCCGGTGCTTCCCGGTGATCGCTGGGTGAGCCTCGAAGTGATCGCGGCCGGCATATGCGGCACCGACATCGGCAACCTCGTCTACAGCGCCAGCCCCATTCTCGAGCCGTTCGCGTCGTTCCCCGCAGTCATGGGACACGAGATCCTGGCGCGGGTGGTGGACGTTGGCCCCGCGGTCAGCGGTGTCAGCCCGGGGCAGCGGGTGGCGGTCGACCCGATCGTCTCGTGCGCGGTGCGCGAGTATCCCGAGAGCGAGTGGTGCCCACCTTGCGCGGGAGGCTACCCGGCCGCTTGCGCGCGCTCGGGCGAATCCGGCGCCGTGCGCATCGGCGGGCATCCCCTGGCTCGGGGAATCACCGTCGGATACCACAGCGACCTCCCCGGCGGATGGGGCGAGCGCCTCATCGCCCACGAGTCCCAGATACATGCGGTTCCCGAGTCCCTGGACGACGAGACTGCCTCGCTGACGGAGCCGCTGGCGGTGGCCACCCACGCGGTGCTGCGCTCGAAGGTGGAGCCGAAGGAAAGGGTCCTCGTGCTGGGGAGCGGAAGCATCGCCCTCTCCACCATCTGGGCGCTCAGGGCGCTGGGGCATGAGGGCGATCTCGTAGCCCAGGTCAAGCGGCCCAAGGAGGTCGAACTCGCGAGGCACCTGGGGGCGACCGCCGTGGTCACGCCCGGAGCCGCGGCACGAGAGGCGCTGCTCGGAACGGGGGCGCGCGCGTACAAGCCGCCGGTCGGTCCCGAGGTGTATGCTGGGGGCGGCTTCTCGCTGATCTTCGACTGTGTGGGGAATCGGTCGAGCCTCGACCAGTCGCTGCGGTTCGCCTCGCCCAGAGGGCGCGTGGTGATGCTCGGCTGTGCCGCGGTGGTACGGCGCCTTGATCTCACACTCGTCTGGGCGCACGAGCTGGCTGTGCAGGGCTCCCTCGGCTACGGGCGCGAGCAGTGGGACGGGGAATCCCTCCACACCTTCGAGATGGTGTTCCGTCTGCTGGCTGGCTCCGGCGCCCGGATCGCCGACTTGGTGACCCACACCTACCCCCTCACCCAGTACCGCACTGCTCTGTCTACCGCCCGCCACCACAGGAAGAGCGGCGCGATCAAGGTCCTTCTGACGCCCTAGACGGCGCTCGTCGCCTCCCTGCAGGCGCTGATCCCTTGTGCGAACGCCGCTTCGTTCAGCTCCAGCAGCGCGCAGTTCTTCTGCAACGCGTCGCGCATGGTGGCAATGAAGCTCTGCTCGGGGAATAACTCGGTGGCGGCCTGCATGGCTCCCAGCGCCGCGACGTTCTTCACCATGGTCTTGCCCAGGTCCCGCGCGATCTGGGTGCACGGCACACCGATCATCTGGATGCCGGGATCCAGCTTGGGCGGCTGTGGAATGATGGAGCTGTCGTAGATCACGATGCCGCCCGGCTGCACCTCCGGCCCGAACTTCTCGAGGCTCGGTGGGTTGAACGCCACCAGCACGTGCGGCTTCGGCGATGCCGGTGAGAGAACCTCCTGCGTGGCGACGTGCACGTCGGCGTAGGAGGTCCCGCCGCGTGACTCCGGACCGTAGCTCGGGATGTGGGTCCCGTCGAAGCCCTCGTTGATCGCGGTCCGGGCGGTTACGAGCGCGATGGTCTGCGCGCCGTCTCCCCCGGCGCCGGCGAACTTGATGGCGATGTCGTCCTCGTGGATGTGACTCGGGAAGCCGCTGCTGAAGTGCTGTGGCGGCTCTGCCGCTCCCCCGATCACTCGGACTATGTCATCGGGCTCGAAGGTCGGCGTGCCCAGGTCGAACCAGGGCTCCACCTCGACGTCCTTCTTCACTCCGAGCGGGAACACGGGCACCATGTTCTCCTTGACCCACTGCTCCGTTTCCAGGGGGGTCAGGTGCAGGTGCGTGGGGCACTCGGCGAGCACCTCGACGAACCCGAGTCCCTTGTTCTCGACCTGCAGCTGCAGCGCCTTCTTGATGGCTTTCTTGGCGCGGGTGCGCTGCTTGTTGTCGAACAGCGCGACGCGCTCCACGTACACCGGCGCGTCCATCTGAGCCACCATCTCGGCCATCCTCATGGGCTCACCGGTGATCCGGCCGCGTCCCGTAGGCGTCGTGGTCGTGCGCTGGCCGCTCAGCGTGGTGGGCGCCATCTGCCCGCCGGTCATGCCGTAGATCGCGTTGTTCACGAAGACGAATGTCATGGGAAGCCCCATCGACGTGGCCTGCATGATCTCCGCCAGGCCGATGGAGGCCAGGTCGCCGTCGCCCTGGTAGCTCAGTACCACCGACTCGGGGTTGGCGACCTTGTGTCCCAGTGCGACGGCGGGTGCCCGCCCGTGCGCCGCCTGCGAGTTTCCGACGTCCAGGTAGTAGTACATGAAGACCGCGCAGCCAACCGGTGAAATGGCGATCGTGCGATCCTGCACGCCCAATTCGTCGATGGACTCGGCGATGTACTTGTGGATCAAGCCGTGACCGCACCCCGGGCAGTAATGGGTGGACAGGCCCTTGAGGCCATCTCCGTGCGCGTGACGATCGAATCGTCCGTAGAACACGCTATCCATGGCTTGCCTCCGCCAGTCCGGCGATGTATTCCGCGATCTCCTGTTGCTGGGGAAGCACACCGCCGTAGTGCTGCACCCGGTCGATTGGCGGGTGGGAGCCCATACCGGCGTGGCTCAGCGCCAACCGCAGCTCGTCTTCCAGTTGGCCGGGACCCGCCTCGACTACGATCAGCCCGCGCTTGCCGCCCAGGAGCGGAAGCAGCGCGTCGATCGGGAACGGCCAGAGAGTGATGGGCCGGAACAGCCCCACCTTGAGCCCGCGCTCGCGCAGTGACTGGACGGCTCCCTTCGTCATTCGGGCAGGAGTGTTGCAGGCGATCACCAGCCAATCGGCATCGTCGCAGTGGAAGGATTCCGACCGCTGCTCCTGCTGACTAATCTGCCGGTACTTGTCGTTGAGGTGAACGTTGTGCGCCTCGAGGTCCGGCTCGTTGAGCCAGATCGAGGTGTGCAGGTTGCCGCGGTGCGCGGCGTCTCCGTACACGGCCCACTTGGGCAGGCCCGGCTGAACCAGAGAGTCCGGCAGGGCGACACGGCCGGTGACCTGGCCGAGGTAGCCGTCTCCTACGACCACCACCGGGTTTCTGTACCGGAACGCCAGGTCGAATGCCTCCATCGTGAGGTCCAGCATCTCCTGCGGGTTGGACGGTGCGAGGACGAGCGCGTGTGTGTTGCCGTGCCCCAGTCCGCGGCATGCCAGCTTTATGTCGCTCTGCTCGGGCGCGATGTTGCCCAGTCCGGGTCCGCCCCGCATGACGTTGACGAACACGCCCGGGATCTCGGCGCCAATCATGTAGGAGATGGCCTCGAGCATGAGACTGAACCCCGGTGACGACGTGAATGTCATGCATCGGAGTCCGGCGCCTCCACAGCCGTACATCATGTTGGCCGTAGCTACCTCGCTCACCGCCTGGACGAAAACTCCGTTCAGCTCCGGCAGCAGCTTGGCCATCAGCTCCGCGCCCTCGGTCGAAGGCGTGATCGGGTAGCCAAAGAAGTGTCTGCAGCCGGCCAGCAGGGCGCCGATCGCCGCCGCGTGGTTCCCCTTCAGGACGAGCGGCTCCAGCCTGGGCATGGGGACGCGCCGGTCGGGAACCGTCTCCGCGGTGGGCGTCGTCGTGGTGCGGGGGCCGAACACCGAGTACGGGTCGGTTACCACCATGTCGAGGCCCTCGGCCTCGGGCGGTGTCGCCATGAGGCCGTACGGCTCCGGACAGGCGCTGTAGCACAGCCCGCATCCGTTGCACACTTCCAGGTCGACCGTGATGGGGGTGAACCCGGTCATCGGGTCGACCTCGTCGCCCATCTCGATGCAGTGCTTGGGGCAGGCATCGATGCAGCGTCCGCATGCTTTGCAGAACTGGGGGAAGAGGAACGGCTTGGGTCTGACCTTGGTCTTCGTAGTCACCATGTGATCCGATCCAGGTCGCGGTCGCGAGACGTCACATCTTCTAAAGCTAGTCGATTGTGGGTGTAGGTCTCAAACAGGCGCAGCGCACGGTCGGCGGTGCGGAACGTCGGAATGTGCTGGTCCTCGAGCAGCGCTGCCATCGCATCGTACTTCGGTCCGGCGTCCACCACCACCACCCAAGGCTTGGGACTCTCCCTTCGGATGCCGGCCAGGCGGCTGGCAATGGAGGCTCCATCGCCGACGTCCTCCGCGTGGCCTTCGCCGGGGGCGAGGGTGTTGAGTGCACCGGTGTGCGGCACGCATCCCACTATTCCGACGTCAACGTTGTCGTCCCACAGAACGGCGCGCACCGCGTCCTCGTACGGCGCGTCGTCCATGATTGGAGTGAGGTCTACGGGGTTGCGGACGTCGACGACTCGCTCGAGGTGGCAGCGGGCCAGGACGCCGTCGAGCGCGGCGGTCGTCGCGCTGTCGAATCGGGGCAGGCTGAATCGTCCCAGATTGTCCGCGATCGCCACGCACTCGAAGCCGGCATTGGTGATCGCACCGAGCCGGCTCCCGCCGGGCTCCCTGTCGCGCAAGTACCAAGACAGGCGCACCAGGTCCTCGAAGTCGGCGAGGGTGTCCGCTACGAGCACGCCTGCCTGGCGCGCCAGCTCCCGCAGGACCGCATAGTCGCCGGCGACTGCGGCCGTGTGCGATGCCGTTGCCTGTGCGCCGGCATGCGTGCGACCGCCTCCGTACAGCACTACCGAGCGACCGCTCGCCGTGATCCGGGAGGCGGCTTCGAGCCAGCGCCGGCCGTCGAGCGGCCGGAACCCCTCGATGTAGCAGGCGACCACCTCTATCTCCGGGTCGTCCTCGAAGTGGGTCAGATAGTCGCCGACGGTGAGGTCGATCTGGTTGCCCACCGATATGACGTAGCGGGGGTTGAGGCGCGCGAGCTTGCTCGAGCGCGCCACGGCGAAGGCGCCGCTCTGCGAGATGAGCGCCACCCGGCCGGGCTCGCTCTCCGGCCAGCTCAGTTTGTGTCCCGGGATGAACATCGTGTCATAGCGGCCGGGAACGGAGCGCACGCCGAGGCAGTTGCCACCGTTGATCAGCGGCCCGCCCCACGAGCTGCCGCGGGCCCGCTCGACCGCGCGCTCCAAGCGCTCGGCGAGCGGCTCGGTGCCGGACTTCTCTCCCAGGCCGCCGGGAATGACGATCACGCACTCTGCCTTCTCGCCCTCGATGATCTGCTCGATCGCTGTGGGCGCCCGCTCCGCGGCAATGCTCAGCACGAGGAGATCCACCCGCTCGGGAAGCGCCGCGATGTCCGGATAGCAGGTCACTCCGTCGATTGCGTCGGTGTCCGGCTTCACGATCGCGATCCGGTCTCGCGGGAAGCCCTCGCGCAACATGTTGCCGAGGATGACGCGGCCCGGGTTGGAGCCCTCGGATACTCCGACCAGCGCCACCGAGCGAGGCTCCAGCAGTCGCCGCAGCTTCTCCAGCGGCCGGGCGGGACGGGGCGCAGCGCCGCCAGGGCGGAGCATCACCAGCACGTCCAGCGCCACCGGGCCGTCGTCGGTGAGGGCCAGGGGGTTGATCTCGAACTCCGCCAGCTGTGCGGATCCGGGCTGCGCCGCGAACTCGAGCATGCGCCCGGCCAACGCCCTGAGCCCGTCGGGCGGCAGCCGCACCTGGGCCCCGCGAGCGGTCCCGGTCGCGAGCGGTCCCACGAGGGTCCGCTCGAGCGCTCCCGGAATGCTGGCGGGCGGGGTGAGGCCCGGTGCGAGGATGGCGACGTCGCTTCCAGGCACGAGGTGCCGGGCGAGGTGCTCGGCGTGGATCCCTCCGGCGCCAATGGTCACCACGGGGCCGAAGTCGTCGGTCCAGCGCAGGCCCAGCAGGAGCTCGGCCCCGAGCGCATCGTCGTGCGCCACGTACTCGCTGATCGTGTATCCGGAGACGGGCCGGCCGCCGAGCCGCTGCGCAATGGCTTCGATCGCGTGAGCTATGGCAGAGCGATCACGCGGCACGACCTCGATGCCGCCCACGTCCGTCTTATGGAGGATCTGGGGTGAGGCGACCTTCACCACGAGTCGATCGCCGGGCAGGTCGTCCAGGGAGGTGGTGCGTGCCTCGTCAGCGTCGCGCACGAAACGGTGGGCCGGCACCCTGATGCCGAGCGCAGCGACGAGCGCGAAGCCCTCAATGTCCAACAGGACGTCACGGCCCTCGGCACGGGCGTGCTCCAGGACCCCAGCGACGTCTCCATCTATGACCGCACGCACCAGCACAGAAGCCCTCCCGACTGGGCGGTACTCAACCGCGTACCCTGCCGTCAAGAAAACTGACCCGGGCGCGGTAATCCCTTCATGAAAGCTTATTAAAGTGTTCTTAGAAAGGAACTTGCGGGCCTGGGACGCCCTCCCTGGGGCCGCTCCGGCGGCGCCCGAGGGCCGATCCCATCTGGGGGCGGGGCGCGGCTCTCCTGGGGCGGTCGGCGCAGGCGGCGTCCCGAGCCACGGGGGAGCCGCGCGGTCGGATAGATGGCGGCGAGGGCCAGCCAGGCGAGCAACGGCCAGCCGGCCCACCCGCCGGGGGAACGGACGTTGGGAAACAGGTGCGGGGCCTGGCGCAGAACGGCCAGCAGCGACCGGACGCACCGGGTGTCCAGTTGTGCGCCCGCCACCCGGTCCAGCTCGCGCACCACTACGCGGAGCGACAGAGAGGACCGGTAGGGGCGGGCGGTGGTCATGGCGTCGAAGGTGTCCGCCACGGCGATGATGCGGGCGGCGAGAGGGATCTCGGCTCCCTGGAGGCCGTCCGGGAAACCCAGGCCGTCCATGCGCTCGTGGTGCCACCGCACCGCCGCGAGCACCCGGGAGTGGTCCTTGAGGAGGGGTCGCAGGATCTGCTCACCGATCACGGTGTGCCACTGGACCTGACGGCGCTCGTCTTCCGTGAGCGGTCCGTCCTTGCCCAGCACGCCGTCCGGGACCCCGATCTTTCCGACGTCATGCAGCTGCGCCGCGAGCCGGATCTCGTCCACTTCCGTCCGGCGCAGCCCGAGCTCGCGGGCCATGGCGCTGGCATAGCGGCTCACGCGCTGCGAGTGGCTGCGGGTGTACGCGTCCTTTGCCTGGAGTGCCTCGGCGACCGAGCCCACGGCGTTCGCGAAAAGCTGCTCGGCTGTCTGCGGAACCTCCCCAGCGGCGGGCGCCAGACCCGGCACAGCCACCTGCCCCTCGGCTGGGCCGGAATGACCCAGGCCCCCCCGCCCCGAGCCGAGGCGCGTGGAACATATCGGCTCGCCAGTGACGGTTGGCACAGCGTCTATGGGGGTCTGGGTTGCAGACTTCACCTGGCGTCCTCCGCTGGGTGGTCCCACATGCGCCGCCAGTTCGGCGGCACACAGTAAGACTGCAACCGCGGGGCCATTTTGCCGTTTGATCGTAAGTGGTTGTTGTGTAAGCGCTTGGGAGGTTTGCTCAAGCCAGGAGGCGTGGTACGATTCGTGCTTAATGGGTCAATTGGTACCACCTGAGGACATTGTGACGCTTCCGGCCGATACACGCACGTGGCGCAAGCGAGGCGCTCGGGACCAGGTCCCGGACTCCAGGGAGGCCGGCGTCGCCCTCCTCGTCGTGCAGCTGTCGGAGTCCTTCTCGGAACTGTGGACCCAGCTGGGGGAGGATCTGGGGGCCAGCCTCCGGATGCTGTCCCAGGACGACGCGGCGATGGTGGGACCCGAGGTGGCAGCCGTCGTACTCGCCGCCGGCGGGGCCGAGCGCAGCGCCCTGGACTGGCTGGACGGGCACGAGCCTCCCCCTTCCATCCCCACGCTCGCTGTCGGGTCCGATCCGGGACGCCGAATCGCCGCCCGGCTCGTGAGGCACGGAGCCACCGACTATTTCGCCCTCCCCGAAGACGTCGAGATCCTGCGCAACGCGGTGACTTCCGCGGTGGAGCGGCACCGCAAGACGATGCGCCGCGCCTCCACCGGCGCGGAGGATGCACGGTCGCGCGCCTTCGCCACGATGGTGGGGGAGAGCCAGGCCATCAAGGCGGTCCTCGCCCGGGCTGCGCGGATCCTGCCCCATGCGGACGCCACGGCCTTGATCGTGGGCGAGACCGGGACGGGGAAGGAACTCCTCGCGCGCGCGATCCATCTGGGCGGTCCGAGGCGGCGTGCCCCCTTCGTGGCCGTCAACTGCCCCGCACTCCCCACCCACCTGATCGAATCGGAGCTGTTCGGCCACGAGCGGGGTGCGTTCACCGACGCCCACGCGGCCAAGCCCGGTCTGTTCGAGGTCGCTGAGGGAGGGACGCTGTTCCTGGACGAGATCGGCACGCTGCCTGTGGATCTGCAGGCCAAGCTGCTCCGCGTGCTCGAGGACAAGCACGTGCGCCGCGTCGGCGGTACGAAGTCTCGCGCCCTCAACGTTCGGATCATCGCAGCGACCAACGACAAGCTGGAGGAAATGGTGCAGGCAGGGGGGTTCCGCCAGGACCTCTTCTTCCGGCTCAGCGTCATAACGTTGACGTTGCCGCCGCTGCGGGACCGGGGCGAGGACGTACTCATCATCGCCGAGGGGCTGCTGATCCGGATGGCCAAGCAGCACGATCTACCGGCGCCCAGGCTGGGTGCCGAAGGCCGCGCCGCCCTCTTGGGCTACCACTGGCCCGGCAACGTGCGCGAACTGAAGAACGCCGTAGAGCGGGCGCTGCTGCTCTCCCCGCCGGGCGAGCTCAGTCTGCCCGAGTTGGTGCCGGCATCGATCGGGGGTCCGGCTACCGAGGGGCCGCTTCCGTTCCCGGCCCGGCTGGACGACATCACGGCGGCCGCGGCCCACGCCACGCTGGACCTGTGCAGCGGGAACCGGAGTGAGGCAGCCAGGCGGCTGGGCATCTCGCGCCGGCGCCTGCGGAGGCTGCTCGACCTGGAGGCCGATTCCGCCTGATTCTGGTACGGTCCGCTCCGGGATGGATCAAACCGACCCAGCCCGGCTCCCTACCCGTGGTCCCGAAACCCCAAGCGATTCAATGAGTTAGCAGGCCGGACGCAGAGGCACGGTCCCTGCGATGCTCTCATGGCGGATGCGACTGGCTCGCGCCCCGGAGCGCGAGTCTCTCGGTTCGAGCCCTTGAGAGTGAGGGAGGATGCCATGTCACGACGGACGCTGTTGATCGCGCTTGGCGCGGGCGTGGTCGCCGCGGCCTGTACCGACGCCACCGGTCCACCGCTGGGCGACGCCCCGTCACCGTATCAGGAACAGGTCGAAGAGCTCGTAGTGCAAGATGGCGCACTGCCGGGCTTGCGATGGACGACCGAAGCGGGAGTCGGGGCGTTTACGATCCTCCCCACCCCAGACGACGAAGGTCCGGGCGAGGATCTACCGGTCAGCATCACTCCCTCTCCCGAGGCAGGACCGCCGCAACTCGATCGGTACGAGGTGAGCTTCTGGGCAGTTCGGGGGAAGCGGCGCTCCATCCAGATCAACTACGAGACCGAGAACGGGCTGCGTCCCTACTTGCGCCTTACGATCCCGCGCTGGGCGCTCAGCCGCCGGCCGGACGGAAGCCGGATCAGGCGGGGTGAAGCAGTTCTCATCACGGTGACCGTAGACCGGACCCGGCTCCGAGTGGAGCTGGAACCGGACGGGATCCGGTTTAGCCGCTGGAATCCCGCACGGCTGATAATGTGGTACGGCGGAGCCGATTGGGACATCAACGGTGACGGCGTGGTGGATGAACGGGATGAGGAGGCGGAGCGCCAGCTGCGGTTGTGGACCCAGGAGGAAGACGGGGGACCGTGGAGCTCGATGAGGGCGCGGCACTCACGGCGCGGCAAGTGGTTCCGCGCCAAGCTGTACCACTTCACCGGGTACGAGGTCTCCACCTAACCATGGACGCGCGTGAGGCACTGGCCATGCTGAATAGGGTGCAGGAGCTTGCCGACGCCGGCCAGCACGCTGATGTGGTCGCGTTCCTGTCTGAGCGGCCCGAGCAGGAGGTGGGGAGTTCACCCACGCTCGCGCTGCTGCGCGGGATCGCCCACTACCGGCTGGGCATCGCAGAAGAGGCGGAGCGGTGGGTGAAGATGGCGCTGGAGCTCTCGAGGGAGCGGGGTGACAAGGCCATCGAAGCCCGCGCCCTGAATGCCTCCGGGGCGATCGAGCTGGACACAGGCCGGATCGACGAGGCGGCGGCACATTTCATGGAGGCGCTCTCGGAAGCGAAGATCGAGGGGGATCACGCGACCGTGGGCCGCTGCTCCAACAACCTGGGGATCATCGCCAACATGCGGGGTGATTACGGCCGGGCCGTGGGCTCCTACACGATGGCTCTGGCCGCCTTCCAGCAGGCCGACCTCCACTGGGGCATCGCCCAGGTGATGCATAACCTCTCCATCACCTACCGCGACCAGGGAGACCTGGCCAAGGCCCTGAGCACGGCGGATGATGCGGTCGAGGAAGCTCAGGGGGCCGGGAATCTGCGTTTGGCGGCCGCGACCCGTGCCGGCCGCGCCGAGGTGCGGCTTCTCTCGGGCGACGCGGAGTTTGCCAGGCGCGAGGTCGAGCGCGTCCTCGAGTCGGAGGGGAGCCTGGGGAACGTGGTGGGCGAGGCTGAGGACTTGCGGGTCCTCGCAGATGCGCAGGCGGCGCTCGGTGAGACCGAGGAGGCGGACAAGTTGCTGCGCGAAGTGGTGGAGCGGGCGGAGAGTCTGGAGCGACCGCACCTCGCCGCGCAGGCGGAGCGGGACCTGGCCCGGCTGCTCATGCGGTTGGGGCGCACCGGGGAGGCGCGGGAACTGGCGCGCAAGGCGCGGGTTCGCTTCGGGCGGCTGGGAGCCGCGGCCGAGGTCCAGAAACTGGACGACTTCCTGAGCAACGCGGCGCCCGGCTGAGGCCGGGCGCCTCTTTCCATCGGCTGTACATATAGACCGAACGGCGGTCCGCCTGCAGTGTGAGCCGCCGCCCACCGAAGACCCCATCTACACCCGAAATTGCCCCATCCACGGTCGTGGTGGAGTGCGGTGTTGCAACTGCCGCACTCCGGTTAGAATCCAACTGTGCCGGCCCGAGGACGCCGGCCATTCCACACCACAGACGATCATTGGGGACAGGGAGCGGCATATATGACGCAGCGCGTCGTGATTTTGGGGGCGGCCGGGCGAGACTTCCACAACTTCAACACCTATTTCCGCGACAACCCCGACTTCGAGGTAGTTGCCTTTACGGCTACACAGATTCCGGACATCGATGGAAGGCGCTATCCGCCTGAGCTGGCCGGGTCGAGCTACCCCGACGGCATCCCCATCGAGGAGGAGGCCGGCATGGAGCGGCTGATCCGCGATCAAAAGGTGGACATCGCCGTCTTCAGCTACTCGGACGTGTCCCACGAGCAGGTGATGCACGTGGGCTCGCGCGCCATGGCCGCCGGAGCCGACTACATGCTGCTCGGGCCGCGCCACACCATGCTGGATTCCAAGGTACCGGTCATCGCGGTCTGTGCGGCGCGCACCGGGGCGGGGAAGAGCCAGACCAGCCGACGTGTGGCGGAAGTCCTGCGCGAGATGGGCAAGCGGGTCGTAGCGGTGCGTCATCCGATGCCCTACGGGGATCTCACCAAGCAGGCCGTGCAGCGGTTCGCCGACTTCGAGGACCTCGACAAGCACGAGGTCACGATCGAGGAGCGCGAAGAGTACGAGCCGCATTTGCGGGCCGGCTCGGTCGTATACGCCGGTGTCGATTACGAGCGCATCCTGCGGCAGGCGGAGCAGGAAGCCGACGTCGTGATCTGGGACGGCGGCAACAACGACATGCCGTTCTACACACCGGATCTGCTCATCGTCGTCGTCGATCCCCACCGGCCCGACCACGCGGCGCGCTACCACCCGGGTGAGGTGAACGTCCGCATGGCGGACGTGGTCGTGATCAACAAGGTCGGCACCGCCGGACTGGAAGGCATCGAGACGGCACGCCGGATCACGATGGAGCTGAATCCCGAAGCGACCATCATCGAGGCGGCGAGCCCCATCTTCGTGGAGGACGGCGCCTACATTCGCGGCAAGCGCGTGCTGGTCATCGAGGACGGCCCCACGGTCACTCACGGCGAGATGCCCTACGGCGCCGGCTGGGTGGCCGCGCGCCGCTATGGCGCGGCCGAGATCGTGGACCCGCGCCCCTTCGCCGTGGGTTCCATCCGGGACACCTTTGAGAAGTATCCCACTACTGGGCCAGTGCTCCCAGCCATGGGGTATGGGGCGAAGCAGACAGCTGAGCTGGCCGAGACGATCAACACGGCCCCGGTGGACCTCGTCGTGGTCGCGACGCCGATCGACCTGCGCAGTCTGATCGAGATAGACAAGCCCGCGGTCCGCGTGCGCTACGAGTTACAGGAGATTGGCGAGCCCACGCTCGCCGACGTACTGTCGAAGTTCGTCGACACGATCCCGTTGAGCGGCGAGCCGGCGGCGTAGCCCGGTAGCGCCACGAGTGGCTGACGGCGACAGCGGGGGTGCAGATGACCACGGTTAATGGCACGATCGGCATTCTGACGGGCGGCGGCGACGTACCGGGACTCAATCCGGCCATACGAGCCGTCACGGTGCGGGCCCTGCGCGAGGGGTACCGCGTGCTGGGCATTCGCCGCGGCTGGGCGGGGCTCGTGGATCTGATTCCCGATCCGGACGCCGACAACAGCGCGCACGTCGTGGAGCTCACCGAGGACGCGGTCAACCGCGCGGGGCGCACCGGCGGCACATTCCTGCATACGTCGCGCACCAGGCCGTCGCGACTCCCCAAGGCCCTGGTCCCGGACCATCTCCTAGACTCATACTCGGACGGGATCAACGACCTCACGCCGGCTGTGCTCCGGAACCTGGAATTCCTCGGCATAGACTTCCTCATTCCCATCGGGGGTGACGACACGCTGAGCTATGCCCAGCGGCTGCACGAAGAGGGTGTGAAGGTGGTAGCGGTGCCGAAGACCATGGACAACGACGTGCCCGGCACCGACTACTGCATCGGGTTCTCCACCTGCGTGACGCGGACGATCGAGCTCACCCACCAGCTGCGCACCACTGCCGGATCGCACGAGCGGTTTCTCGTGATCGAGGTGTTCGGGCGCTACGCGGGCTACACCGCGGTGCTTCCCACCATGGCCGGCGCCGCCGACCGCTGCGTGATCCCGGAGCATCACTTCGAGATGGAGCAACTGTGCGAGCTCCTCAGCTACGACCGGAACCGGAACCCGAGCAGCTATGCGGTGGCGCTCGTGTCGGAGGGCGCGCGGATGACGGACGCCGACGCGATGATGTTCGACGGCGAGGAGCGGGACCAGTACGGACACAAGAAGCTGGGTGGGATCGGCGACCGGGTGGCCACCCTGCTCAAGGTCTGCTCGCCAAAGCACAACCAGGGCCGGCGCGTGAACGTCGTGAGCCAGCGGCTGGGTTACCTCGTGCGCTGCGGCGATCCCGACGCGCTGGACTCCATCGTGCCCATGGCGTTCGGCAACCTGGCGCTGGACCTCATCCTGACCAACACGTCGGGACGTCTGGTGAGCATCCGAAACGGCGTATACGACAGCGTTCCCATCGACGTGGTGACCGGCCGCAAGAAGGTCATCGATGTCGCGAAGTACTACAACACGGAGCGGCTCAGGCCGCGATACAAGACGCTGCTCCGCCAACCCCTATTCATAATGACGAGCGATGTCTGATACCCTCCGCAGGCAGGTCGAGGAGCTCTGGCCCGAGCTCGAGTGGATCGAGGATTCGGGGCTCAGGGAGCAGGTGACCGAGACGTGGATCAAGGCGTTCGAGCGGAGCCCGCTGGAACCCGAGGATCTGCACAACATCCCCTTCACGCTGCTGGTGCCCAACTGTCCGGCGACGTTCATGGAGCACAAGCGGTGCGTGGTGCACATCGCCCGGGACAGCGCCAAGGCGATGCAGGAGTTTCTGGGCAAGGCGCTCGCGATCGACATCGACACGGCAGTCGCTGGTGCGATCCTCGCCGACGTGGGCAAGCTGCTCGAGTACGAGAAGGAGGGCGGCGTCACGCGGCAGAGCGAGCGCGGCAAGGCGCTGCGGCACCCCTTCACCGGTGTGGCGCTGGCGCTGGAATGCGGCGTGCCGGATCAGGTGTGCCACATCATCGCGACGCATGCGGCCGAGGGCGACCTCGTGCAGCGGAGCACCGAGGCGTACATCGTGCACCATGCTGACTTCATGAGTTACCTGCCGTTCAAGAACCTGGCGTAGCGGAGACCACAGATGACGGACACGATCACGGCCACGATGGCCCGATGGGCCACCGATCTCACCTACTCCGATCTCGGAGAGCAGGCGATCCACGAGGCCAAGCGGTACCTATTGGACTCGCTGGGGTGCGCATTCGGCGGTTACCGCCAGGAGGATGCCCGGATCGCCCTCGCGGTGCTGCAGGAGATCGGGGGCGAAGGGAACGCTACCGTCATCGGCTCCGGGGCGAAGACCGACCCGGTGTCGGCCTCCCTGGCCAACGCCCTGATGGTCCGCGTGATGGACTACAACGACATCTACTGGCAGCAGGATCCGTCACATCCGTCGGACATCATTCCCGCGGCGATGGCCTGCGGCGAGCGCGTCGGCCGCAACGGCAATGACCTGACCGTGGGCATCGTGCTGGGTCACGAGTTCGAGATGCGTCTGTGCGAAGCGGCGTTCCCGGGCATCCGGGAGCGCGGGTGGCACCACGCCACCCTAACGGCGTTCGTATCGCCCATCGTGGCGTCCCGGATGCTCGGACTCACCTGGGAGCAGTGCCAGCACGCCATCGGCATATCGGCCTCGCGACACTGTACGCTGGGAGCGGTGACGGCCGGCAAGCTCACGATGATGAAGAACACGGTGGACCCGATGGCGACCCAAAGCGGCGTGCTGGCCGCGCTGCTCGCCGAGAAGGGCTATACGGGACCGGAGCACGTGATCGACGGCAAGGAAGGCCTGGCGCACTGTTACGGACCGGAGTGGAAGCTCGATGTGCTGGTGGACGGCCTCGGGGAATCGTGGCGCATCGAGCGCTGCGGCATGAAGGCATTCCCCACCGAGGCTCTCACCCACGCTCCGATCTCGGCGGTGCTGGAAATCGTAATAGAAAACGATCTGGCGCCGGAGGTGGTGGAGAAAGTGCACATACGGTCGCTCGCACGCGCCGCGGACATTCTGGCGGATCCATCCAAGTACGACCCGCGCAGCAAGGAGACTGCCGACCACAGCCTCCCCTACGTGATCGCGGCGGCGGTCGCCGACCGGCAGGTGACTCCGGCGCAGTTCGAGCAGGACAAGATCATGGATCCGCGCATCCGCGAGCAGCTCAACAAGGTCGAGGTGGTGGCGGATCCCGAGATCGAGAAGCTCTTCCCCAAGCTGCAGCGCGTGATCGTCACGATCTACACGACCGACGGGCGCGAGTTCACCAAGCAGCTGGACTATCCCAAGGGCGATCCGCGCAATCCGCTCACCGACCAGGAGGTCGAGGAGAAGTTCGACGCGCTCGCAGCGCCGGTCCTGTCGGACGAGGCCCGGAAGCGGATCAAGGATGCGGTGTGGAGCCTGGAGAAGGTGGGTTCGGTGTCGGAGTTGATGGACCTCTGCCGGGCGGATAGATAACCTGAGGCGAGGTCCAGCGAACGTTCCGCCGAGGTGACGATGGGTCAGACCGCAGCAGAAAAGATCGCGCAGGCGCACCTCGCCGAAGGGCCGGACCGCCCGCTCCGCGCCGGCGACGTGGTATCGCTGCGCCCACGGCACGTGATGACGCACGACAACACCGCCGCGGTGATGAAGAAGTTCGCCACGATCGGGGCGGCGAAGATCCGCGATCCGCGGCAGCCCGTCTTCACGCTGGACCACGACATCCAGAACACATCCGAGAGCAATCTCGCCAAGTACCGGGACATCGAGGCCTTCGCCAAGGAGCAGGGCGTCGACTTCTATCCGGCTGGGACCGGCATCGGCCACCAGATCATGGTGGCGCAGGGGTATGTGGTGCCGGGCTCCCTTGTCGTGGCGTCCGATTCCCACTCCAACATGTACGGAGCGATGGGAGCGCTGGGGACCCCGGTAGTGCGCACCGATGCGGCCGCCATCTGGGCCACCGGTGAATTCTGGTGGCAGATTCCGCGCTCGATCCAGGTGGTGCTCCAGGGCGAGCTGCGCGAGGGCGTGACGGGCAAGGACGTGATAGTCACGCTGTGCGGTCTGTACAACCAGGGCGAGGTCCTCAACGCCGCGATCGAGTTCACCGGATCGGGTGTGGCGGGCCTGTCGATGGATGAGCGCCTGAGCATCTCCAACATGACGACGGAATGGGGTGCGCTGGTGGGATGGTTCCCGGCCGACGCCACGACGATCGACTATTTCCGACACCGCCGGGACGTGATTGGAACGGAACGATTCACGAATGAGGAATTGGCGGGGTGGGAGGAGAGCCCGTTGGTGCCGGACGGCGACGCGTCGTACGCGGCGCTCATCGAGTTCGACCTCTCGGCGGTGAGCCCGCACGTGTCTGGTCCGGACAGTGTGCAGGTTATGCGCTCGCTCGCCGACATGGAGCGCGATCGGGTCGCGATCCAGAAGGCCTATCTCGTATCGTGCGTGAACAGCCGGCTGCCTGACCTGGAGGCCGCCGCGCGAGTACTCGAGGGCAAGAAGGTGGCGGAGGGCGTCGAGTTCTACGTTTCCGCGGCGAGCAGGGAAGTGCAGGAGGATGCCGAGGCATCCGACGCGTGGAGCCGGATTCTCGCAGCGGGCGCGCGGCCGCTGCCGCCGGGCTGCGGTCCGTGCATCGGGCTGGGCGCGGGGCTGCTGGAGCCGGGTGAGGTCGGCATTTCGGCGACCAACCGTAACTTCAAGGGGCGGATGGGGTCGCGCGACGCACAGTGCTTCCTGGCGAGTCCCGAGGTGGTCGCGGCGTCGGCGGTTGCGGGCTACATAACCGGCCCTCGTCCCACGGACGGCACTGTGCCGGAGCGGCGGTTGACTGAGCACGCCGCGCCGCCGGCCCCCGACGAGACAGTCGCAATCCAGGACGGCTTCCCGGATAGCATCCAGGGTCGGCTCGTCTTCGTTCCGCAGGACAACCTCAACACCGACGGGATCTACGGCAAGGACTACACGTACCGCGACGGGATGACGCCCGAGGAAATGGCGCGCGTGGTGATGGAGAACTACGATCCCGAGTTCGCGGAAGCGACGCAGGCGGGCGACGTTCTCGTCGGGGGACGCAACTTCGGCACGGGGTCCAGCCGCGAGCAGGCGGCCACGGCCCTCATGGCAAAGGGAATCGCGCTCGTGATCGCGGGCAGTTTCTCACAGACCTATCTGCGCAACGCCTACAACAACGGGTTCCCCTGCATCGAGTGCCCGGCGCTGGTGTCCCGCATCGAGGCTCAGCTCGTGGATGCGGTGGCTTCCGGGGCGCTCACGATCATTCCGGGGGACGAGCTCGAGATCGACTTCACGCGTAGCACGGTGACCTTCAGAGGCGGGACGTTCGGATTCTCGCCGTTGGGGTCGGTTCCCCAGTCGCTTGTGGTGGCGGGGGGTATCGAGAACCTGGTGAGGCGCCGCCTGCGATCGGTTTGAACTCGGAGGGGAGGAGGAGGTCGACGATGGCCAAGTACACAGTGGTGACGATGCCGGGCGACGGCATCGGCCAGACGGTCTTGCCGGAGGCGGTGCGGGTCCTGGAGGAAGTCGGATTCGACGCCGACTACGTGCACGCGGATATCGGATGGGACTTCTGGATCAATGCGGGGAACCCCCTACCCGGGCGCACGATCGACCTCCTGCGACAGCACAAGCTGGGGCTGTTCGGCGCCATCACGTCGAAGCCGAAGAAGGAAGCCGCCAAGGAGCTGAAGCCCGAGCTGCAGGGCCAGGGGCATGAGTACTTCAGCCCGATCGTGGGTATGCGGCAGCTCTTCAACCTCGACGTGTGTATCCGGCCGTGCAGGTCGTTCAAGGGGAACCCGCTCAACTTCGTGCGGCAGAAGGCCGGCGGCGGATACGAGGAGCCGAAGGTCGACGCCGTGGTCTTTCGGCAGAACACCGAGGGGCTGTACTGCGGCATCGAGTGGACGAATCCGCCCCAGGTGGTGCGCAACGCCCTCGGAATGCATCCCAAGTACAAGATCTTCGCCGATACTCCGAGCGAGGACCTCGCGATCTCGATGCGCCTGTTCACGCGCAATGCGTGTCGCCGCATCGTGCGGGGGGCATTCGAATACGCCAAGGAGCACGGCTACGAGTCTGTCACGATCTGCGAGAAGCCGAACGTGCTGCGCGAGACCTCCGGCATGATGGAGGAAGTGGCCCGCGAGGTGAAAGCGGATTACCCGGGCATCGAGCACTGGTCGACCAACATCGATGCCCAGATGATGTGGCTCACCAAGAATCCCGAGAACTACGGGGTGCTGGTGGCGGGGAACATGTTCGGCGACATTATCTCGGACGCGTTCGCAGGACTGGTGGGCGGACTGGGCTTCGCTTGCTCGGGCAACATCGGAGATGAAGTGGCGGTATTCGAGCCGACACACGGCTCGGCGCCCAAGTACCAGGAGCTGGACCCGCCCATCGTGAACCCGATCGCGATGCTTCTCAGCGCTGCGATGCTGCTCGACCACGTGGGCGAGACCGACAAGGCGACGGCCATTCGCGGTGCGGTGGCGCGGGTCGTGGAGGACGGCAAGGTGCGCACCTACGACATCATGCGGATTCCGGGTGGTTCCGAGTCCATCGACGGCGGTGCGGCCACGACGATCCAGCTGACGGACGCGGTCATCGCGGCGCTCTGATGAGGGAGGCGGCGGCATGAGTCAACGCGGTGAGTCGGGCACGCAGGGAGACGACGTCCGCTCCGATTGCCACGTCGCGATCGAGTCTCGCACCTCCGGGGGTCTCCAGGTAGAAGTGACTTCCAAGGTCGAGGCGTTCTACGGCACCTCGATCCGGGAGACGATCGAGGATGTGCTGGGAACGCTGGGCGCCGAGCACGCCCGGGTCTCGGTGGACGACAAGGGAGCGCTGCCGTTCGTGCTCGAGGCGCGTATCGAGGCAGCGGCGCGGCGCGCCGGAGTACAGCTCAAGGGCGATGCGCGCCCCGAATGCACCGTGTCCAGGTCCCGCGCGGGGCGGGACCGGCTGAGGCGTTCCCGCCTCTACCTTCCCGGCAACGAGCCCAAGTTCATGGTCAATGCCGGGCTGCACGGTCCCGACGGGGTGATTCTCGACCTCGAGGACTCCGTCCACCCGGGCGAGAAGGACAGCGCGCGGATCCTCGTGCGCAACGCCCTGCGGTGCGTTGATTTCGCGGGTGCCGAGCGCATGGTGCGGATCAACCAGCTGCCGCTCGGGCTCGAGGACCTCGAGATACTGGTTCCCGAATCACCCGACCTGATCCTGATTCCCAAGGTCGAGGATCCGGGCCAGATGCGGCAGGTGCAGGCGCACATTGAACAGGTGCAGCACGAGTGCGGCGGCAGCGATCCCATCTGGCTGATGCCGATTCTGGAGTCGGCGCTGGGGATCGAGAACGCCTACGCAATCGCGGCGGCGACCGACACCGTGGTGGCAGTCACGATCGGGCTCGAGGACTACACAGCGGACCTCGGCGTAGTGAAGACGAGCGATGGCGCCGAGTCGCTGTATGCGCGCATGCGGCTGGTGAATGCGGCGCGTGCGGCGCGTGTACAGGCCATCGACTCCGTGTACGGCGACGTCGGCGACATGGATGGGTTGCGCGCGTGGGGCGAGCGCTCCCGGGCGATGGGTTTCGACGGCATGGGCTGCATCCACCCGCGGCAGATCGGGCCGATCCACGAGGCCTTCGCGCCGAGCGCGGCTGAGATCGAGAGGGCGCTCAGGATCGTGGCCGCGTTCGAGGAGGCGGGGGCGAAGGGACTGAGCGTCGTGAGCCTCGGCACGCGGATGATCGACCCGCCCGTCGTGCTTCGCGCCCAGCACATAGTGGCATTGGCGCGGCAGACGGGACTGCTTCCGGAGGCACAGCAATGAGCGGGCGGGGGTCCAAGCGCAAGACGGCCGGGGGCGGCGCCAAGAAAGCGAGTAGCGACGACGCCGGTTTCGTCGTGAACGCGGTCGGGCGTCGCGTTCCTGAGGTCGTGAACGGGCGGCAACAGACGCCGTTCCAGGGAGTCGGCGCCTACGATCCCGCGGGTGCCGAGCACGGCCCCCTCATCCGCTCGTGCAGGGACTACCCCCCCGACGGCGACAAGCGGGTGCCGGACCTCGAGACGGCGCTCCGCAAGTGCGGCCTCGCCGACGGCATGGTCATCTCCACGCACCACCACTTCCGCAACGGCGACAAGGTGGCGTTGATGGCGCTCGAGGCGGCCGCCGGTCTCGGCGCCAAGGACCTGATGTGGTTCCCCAGCGCGTCGTTCCCGTGCCAGGCTCCGGTCATGGACCTGATGGACAAGGGAGTGGTGCATCACATCGAGGGGAGCATGAACGGGCCTCTCGGCGACTACTGCTCCAGGGGCAAGATGCGCGGCCTCGGTGTGCTCCGCTCGCACGGTGGTAGGTGGCAGGCGATCCAGGACGGGGAAGTGAAGATCGACATAGCGGTGATCGCCGCGCCGACGGCGGACGCCTTCGGAAACTGCGATGGATCGCACGGTCCATCGGCCTGCGGGTCACTGGGGTTTGCACTGGCTGACTCGATCTACGCCGAGCACGTGATAGTCGTGACCGACAATCTGGTGCCGTTCCCCTGCATACCGTGGCAGATCCAGGGCAACAACGTGGATTATGTGGTCGAAGTGGACTCGGTGGGCGACCCCTCGAAGATCGTATCGGGCACTACCCAGATCACCAAGAGTCCGGACCGGCTGCTCATCGCGGAGTTCGTAGCCCGTTTCCTGCGCGATGCCGGGATCATGCGTGACGGCTTCTCGTTCCAGGCCGGGGCGGGCGGCATCGCGCTGGCCTTCGTGCAGGTCCTCAAGCAGATGATGCAGGATGCCGGCGTAAAGGCGCGCTTCGTGCGCGGCGGCTCGACGAAGTACCTGGTCGACCTGATGAACGAGGGTCTGACCGACTACATACTGGACGGCCAGACGTTCGATCTGGCCGCCGTGGAGTCCATCGGGTCCGATCCGCGGCACGTGGCGACGTCTCCGTTCACGTCGTACAACTATCACGGCAAGGGCAACTTCGCCTCGATGGTGGACGCCACCGTATTGGGAGCGACGGAGGTGGACGTGAACTTCAACGCCAACGTCGTGACCCACTCCGATGGCCTGTTGCTGCATGGCATCGGAGGGTGGCAGAACTGTCTGTTCGCAGGGTGCACGATTCTAGCGATACCTGCGTTCCGCGACCGTATTCCGGTGATCGTCGATGAGGTAACTACGATCACGGGGCCGGAGGAGTTGATCGATGTGGTCGTTACGGAGCGGGGGATCGCTATCAACCCGCGCAGAACCGACCTCCTGGACCGTGTGCGCGGTTCCGGTCTTCCCATCCGCCCGATCGCCGAGATCAAGGCTGAGGTCGAGGTCATCGTTGGAGGGCCGCCGCAGAAGGCACGCGTCACCGACCGACCGGTGGCAGTGATCAAGTGGGTGGATGGGACCGTGATCGACACGGTCTGGGAGGTGGAGTAGCTGCTGGGAAGCGGGAAGCGTACGACAGGGGAAACGGGAAACGTGTCGTGCAGCCGACATCATGCTCGCTGCCGCATCAAGTCAGGAGCTGAAGCAGAATGATCTCTCTAGTGCAACGCGACGACGTCACCCCCATCTGTCCGTTCTGCGAGGTGGAGCTCCACGATGTTTCGTTCCAGGAGCTCTCGGGTTTCCTGGGGCGGCGCTACGTCTACTTCTGTCCGCAGTGTCACAAGGTTCTGGGGCTGTCTCACCGGAAGGGCTTGTGGATGGGCTGATTCTTAAGACCCCCTTCATTCCTTCTTAAGGCACGCCGCACCTACTTAACTAATGGACTGCATTCTACCCCGCTGGCGGAGGTGGACATGGCTGGGATAGTGGGCTACGGGGCGTTCATCCCCCGCAATCGCATCAAATCGGAAGAGATTGCCCGGCAGTGGGGCAAGGACCCGGACACCATTCGCCGGGGACTGCTGCTGGAAGAGAAGTCGGTCCCGGGTATCGACGAGGACACGATCACCATCTCCGTGGCGGCCGGGCGGGCAGCGCTCGAGCGGGCAGGGATAGACCCGACGAAGATCGGGGCTCTGTACATAGGGTCGGAGTCACATCCCTACGCGGTGAAGCCGAGCGGAACGGTCGTAGCGGAGGCCCTGGGCGTCGGTCCGGAGGTCCATGTCGCGGACTTCGAGTTCGCATGCAAGGCGGGCACGGAGGCGATGTTCGTGGCCTGCGGACTGGTCGAATCGAAGCGCGTCGAGTACGCGATGGGAATCGGTGCCGACACTTCGCAGGGGGCGGCGAACGACGCACTCGAGTTCTCCGCATCCGCCGGTGGCGCCGCGTTCATCTTCGGCCGCAAGAACCTCCTCGCCGACGTGGTCGATACGTACAGCTACACGAGTGACACGCCGGACTTCTGGCGTCGCGAGGGAGAGTTCTACCCGCGGCACGGCGGTCGCTTCACCGGTGAGCCCGCCTACTTCAACCACGTGCTGTCTGCGTCCCGCGCGATTCTCGACAAGACGGGATTGAAGGCGTCCGACTTCCGTTACGCCGTGTTCCATATGCCGAACGGCAAGTTCCCGCTTGCCGCGGGCAAGAAGCTCGGGTTCAAGAAGAAGCAGTTGGAGCAGGGTTGGGTCGTGAACAAGATGGGGAACACGTACTCCGGATCGTCACCCACCGGCCTCGCGGCGATTCTCGACGTAGCCGAGGCCGACGACCTGATACTCATCACTTCGTTCGGGTCGGGTGCGGGCAGTGACTCGTTCGTGCTCAAGGCCACTGCGGAGTTGCCCAAGCGACGCGCCCGTGCTCCCACGGTGCGCGCGATGTTGGATGGCCGGCGGCGCTACCTGACGTATGGGGAGTATGCCAAGTACCGAGAGAAGATCATCGTCAACACGTGATCAGAGCGACGGTGGCTGAGAGAGGAGACAGGGATGCGTGAGGTAGCGATCGTCGCCGCTGGGATGACCCGGTTCGGAGAGTTGTGGCAGCTGAGCCTGCGCGACCTCTTCGTCGAAGCGGCCATGGAGGCGCTGGACGGAGCCAAGGCGGATCATCTCGACGCGATCTACGTCGGGAACATGTCGGGCGGCCAATTCGTAGGCCAGGAACATCTCGCGCCGCTCATGGCCGACCACCTCGGCATGGCAGGTGTCGCTGCCACGCGGGTGGAGTCGGCGTGCGCCTCGGGCGGCATGGCGCTGCGGCAGGCGTTTCTGGATGTGGCCTCTGGCGCCAGCGACATGGTTCTTGCCGCGGGCGTCGAGAAGATGAACGACGGGGCGGACGTGACGGCGGTGCTCGCCAGTGCGGCCGACCAGGAGACCGAGGCCTATCACGGCATCACGTTCCCCGGCCTGTACGCCATGATCGCACGGGCGCACATGGAAGAGTTCGGCACGACCGAGGAAGATCTGGCCGCGGTCTCGGTCAAGAACCACAAGCACGGGGCGCTCAATCCCAAGGCCCAGTTCGGACGCGAGGTGACTACCGAGGAAGTGATGAACTCCTCGATGGTTGCCGCGCCGCTCAGGCTGCTTCACTGCTCGCCGGTGAGCGACGGTGCGGCCGCGGTGCTGGTCGTTCCGCTGGAGCGGGCCAAGGAATTCACCGACAGGCCGGTCCGCATTCTCGGCAGCGGCGCCGCGACCGGATCGATGGCGCTGGCCGATCGCCAGGACCCGGCCTTCCTGGATGCGGTCAGCCTGTCGGCTGGTCGGGCGTACAAGATGGCCGGGATCCGCCCCGGCGACCTGAACGTGGCGGAGGTGCATGATTGCTTCTCGATCGCGGAGATATGCGTGACGGAGGCGCTGTGCGTCGTGGACCGCGGCAAGGGCGGCGAAACCGTCCGCTCGGGATACACTTCGCTGGGCGGCAAGCTGCCCATGAATACGAGCGGCGGCCTCAAGTCGAAGGGACATCCGGTTGGGGCAACCGGCGTCGCGCAGGCAATCGAGATCTTCGAGCAGCTGCGGGGTGAAGCGGGCGACCGCCAGGTGAAGGATGCCCACATCGGGCTCGCGCAGAACATGGGCGGGTCGGGTGCCAGCTCCGTCGTCCACATCTTCCAGAGGGTGTGAGCATGCCGAGCCCGAGGTATTGGAGAGAGATTCCCAGTCGGTACCGGTTGGAGGCTTCTCGCTGCTGCGGTTGCGGAAAGGTGTGCTATCCGGCCCGCCGAGTCTGTCCCGCGTGCGGAGCCTCGGACTGGAAGGCGACGCGGCTCTCGCACCACGCGAAGGTGGTGACGTCCACGGTGATCCACGTCCCGCCCACGGAGTTCCTGAACGAGGCGCCCTACGCGATGGCGATCGTCGAGACTCCGGAGGGCGCGCGTTTGATGATCCAGATCGTGGATTGCGATCCCGACGAAGTGAAGCCCGGAACCGAGGTCAACCTCGAGTTCCGGCTGATCCGCAAGGAGGGACTCAGCGGCATCCTGTGCTACGGGCACAAGGGGGTGCCCGTCGGCTAGCTCCGCTACCGGCTGCGGGAGGAGGGACGAATGCGGAAAGTCCAGGTCCGGGCTGAGCTGAGCGACGAGCTCTATCACGCCTACGAGGGCGAAGCCCGGCGGCGCGGCGTCGAGGTCGAGACGCTGGTCGAGCAGACCGTGAACTGCCTGCTGCAGGAACTGGAGCGGGAAGAGAACGAGGGGACCAACTTCCCCATCGTGCCTTCGTAGAGGAGTCCCGCTCCCGGAGGGCACATGATTCGGCCGCTCCAGAGGAGCGAATGACATCATGAGAATCGGTGCGCCGGCCCGTCTGACGCTGGCGCTCACATCGTTGGCCTTTGTGGGTAGCGCTGTGGTGGGCCAGGAACGACAGGTCGTATCCCTTCCCGATCCCGTACGCGACGGCGGCGTCTCGCTGGAGCGCGCACTCAGCGCACGGGTATCCGTCAGAGAATTCGCTTCGAGTTCCCTCACACTGGGCGAGGTTTCGCAGCTCCTGTGGTCCGCCCAGGGAGAGACGCGTGGTGACGGCGGCCGCACGGCGCCCTCGGCCGGCGCACTCTACCCGCTCGAGATCTACGTAGTGGTGGGAGCGGTCGAGAGCCTGGGGCCGGGGATCTACCGCTACCGGCCTGGGCGGCACGACCTCCTGTCCGTGCGAGCCGGCGATCACCGCTCACAACTGGCAAGCGCCGCGCTGCGCCAGTCCTGGATGCGGGACGCGCCCATCATGATCGTCGTAGCCGCGCAGTACGCGCGCACGACGGGAAAGTACGGTGAGCGCGGCCGCAAGTATGTCCACATGGAGGTGGGCCACACGGCGCAGAACGTCTACCTGCAGGCGACGGCGTTGGGGCTCGGCACGACCTTCGTCGGTGCCTTCTACGATAGCCAGGTAAAAGTGATCATCGGACTTCCGGCTGCCGAGCATCCGCTGGGGATCATGCCCGTGGGCCGGCCGCGATAGAGGAGTTCTGGATGCATGAGGGACAGGTCTGACAGAGCGAAATGCGAAACTACGACTCGAGAGGAGTCTAACAGATGCGTGTGTCGATGATCAGGATTGGCCTGGGTGTCGTGGCAGCGGCGGCCCTGCTGGCGTGCCAGCAGACACCGCCGGCGGAGGAGGCTGAGGAATTCGGTGGGATGCGGATTAGCCCCGCATCGCTCGAGATGTTCGAGCCGATTCCTGAGGAGCTGCCCACGCTCGACGGCAACCCGATAACCGAAGAGAAGGTCGAGCTCGGGAAGATGCTGTATCTGGATCCGCGTCTCTCCCAGAGCTGGCTCATCAGCTGCAACACGTGCCACAACCTGGGGCTCGCGGGAGTGGATCTCCTGGAAACCTCGATTGGACACGGTTGGCAGCGGGGACCGCGCAACGCTCCGACAGTGCTGAACGCGGTGTACAACGTCGCGCAGTTCTGGGACGGGCGGGCGAAGGATCTGATGGAGCAGGCGCAGGGACCGGTTCAGGCCGCCGTGGAGATGGCCAATACGCCGGAACGGGTGATTGCGACCCTCAAGAGCATCCCGGAGTATGTCGAGCGCTTCGAGGCCTGTTTCCCAGACGCCCCGGACCCGGTGACCTTCGAGAACATGGCGAAGGCCATCGAGGCGTTCGAGGCCACGCTCGTTACGCCCAACGCGCCGTTCGATGACTACCTGCGCGGCGACGAGAGCGCCCTTACGCTGGTGCAGAAGGAAGGTCTCGCGCTGTTCGTGGAGAAGGGCTGTGCGGGCTGCCACGACGGCGTCAACGTGGGCGGCGGAGCCTACTTCCCGTTCGGTGTGGTAGAGAGACCGAATTCCGACATTCTACCGCCCGACGACAAGGGCCGTTATGCCGTGACCCGCAGCGAGGCGGATGAGTACGTGTTCAGGTCCCCGACGCTGCGCAACGTCGAGCTGACGGCGCCGTACTTCCACTCCGGCGCCGTGTGGAAGCTGGACGAAGCAGTGGGCGTGATGGGGTCGGCGCAGCTGGGAGCGACATTGACTGACGAGGAGAAGGCGGCTGTCGTGGCATTCCTCGGGGCGCTCACCGGCGACCAACCCGAAGTGACGTACCCTGTGCTCCCGCCCCACACCGAGGCCACGCCGCGGCCCGACGTGGGGGTCGGCACGGGCGGGGCGACACACTAGCTGCGCGAGTTGGAGCGCCGGTAGCACCTGCCACGAGAAGCGGCGCCGCTCGAAACCGAGCGGCGCCGCTTCATCGCTGACCTGCGTCGTCGACTGCAGTTATGTGTCGTCCTTCGGATTGAGGAAGCCGTGCTCGTCGCTGCCGCGGAGCTCATCGGTCAGGTCGGCCGAGAGTCGCTTGCGGCGTTCGGTCTCACCCTCGTCGATCGCCGCGGATGACCAGTCGGGCTCTCCATCGTCCGCCACAACGACGCGCAGCACCGAACGGGCCACGACACCCTCCGGGAGGTCATTCAGCGGTACCGTGAACGCGCGTCCGTGATCGTCCAGGATCACGGCGTCGCTCTCGTGGACCCGATCCACGGCCAGGAAGTGCTCGCCCTTCATGATGTCCCCCCCCGGGTGCTCCGGCTCCCTCAAAGCTAAGTCAGTTCCGTCCGATTGCGAAATACGGCGGCGGACGGCGCTCCTCTCAGCGTCCTACTGCTGGCACTGCGCGTTGGGATCCGGCTTCGGCTTGTCCACCACGACGCGGTGATCCAGGTTCGCCAGGGTCAGCACCACGTCATACACGAAGTTGCTCACCAGGGCCAGCTGCTCGTAGTCGATGTACTCGGCCTCGTCGGTGAGCTGGTGGTAGTCCCGGTGCGAGCCGGTCGTGAAGAACACGACCGGGATCCCGTAGCGCGCATACATGTAGTGGTCGCTGCGGCAGTAGAACTGGCTGGGGTGCCCGTCGGCATCGTACTGGTAGTCGAATTTCATGCCCCACCCGCCGCGCGTGTTCACCGTCTCCACCAGATCGCCCAACTCAGTGGACAGTCGCCGCGAGCCAATGACCTGGAGGTAACCGAGCTCGCCCAGCTCTACGTCGTCGGAGCGACCGCGGCCCACCATGTCGATGTTGATGTTCGCCACGATCGAATCGCGCGGCACAGTCGGGTGGTCGGTGAAGTACTTCGCGCCGTAGAGTCCCTTCTCCTCTGCAGTCTGCAACACGAAGATGATCGACCTGCTGGGACGTTCGGGAGCGAGCGCGAACTTCTCGGCGATCTCGAGCACCGAGACCGTGCCGGAGCCGTCGTCGTCGGCGCCGTTGAACACCGAATCGAGCCGCGCAGACCTCGTCGCCTGCAGGCTGTCGAGAATGGCACGGATCCGGGCGAGTTCCTCCTCGGTCGGCGGCCGCTGCTGGCTCTCGGCGCCCTGTGGCCTCACCACCGTGTTGAATGCCCGCAACGAGTCGTGGTCCCGTGGGTTGGGCGTCATGCCGACGTGGTCGTTGTGCGCACCGATCGATACGAACTGGGCGCGCAGCGCCGGATCGCTGCCGCGCAGGATGGCAATCACGTTGCGCGCGGGCGCCTCGGGTGGACTCTTGGCGATCTTGATGCTGAGGCTGGCTGTTCTCCCCGCCGTGCCGACCGCCGCGTTCTCGGTGGAGGCACCCAACAACTGCGCAGCGACCCGCGCCGAGATCGTTATCGAGAGCGGACTCTCAGCCGCCACATCCTGCTGATCGTCGAGCGACTCGCCGGGCTGTTGAAAAAAGCCAATGATCCCGGGCGGTGAGATGTCCAGGGTCACGAAAGCGAGCGCCGCCGCGGTGGAATAGCCTTCCGCTCCGCCGCCCGTCAGCGGCTGCCAGAACTGGAAGTGTGGTGACCCGTCCGGCCCCAGCGGGGCGTCGAGCACTACGAGCTTTCCCTCCATCTGGTTCGGCGCAAGCATGGTCTCCGCACCGAGGCGGCCGCCGTAGATGACCTCGACGTCCTCCACAGCCCCCTCGGCGCGAAAGCCGAAGAACCCCGCGAACAGGGCGGGAAGTGGCGCGAAGTCGGTCCACAGGGTGAAATCACTGTCGCCCGAAGAGAGTGACGAGGTCGGATCCATGCTTGTCGCGACCAGCGGGATCGTCTGGAAGTAGGTCCCGTTCTCGCCGGCCGGCTCGAGCCCGAGCCGCTGCAACTCCGCCGCGATGTACTCGGTGGCCATGTAGTTGCCGCGCGTTCCGGCTTCCCGGCCCATCATGGAGTCGTGGGCGTAGGCGGTGAGCCGGTCGTTCAGGTCGGCCGGCGTGATGTCCGCGCCGGGGGCGGCTGGTGCGGCCGGGGCCGCGGCCGGCTCGACTGCCGGAGACGGCGCAGCCTGGGGCTGGGAACAGCCGAAAGCGGGCACTACGAGGAGAGCGGCCAAGTACGAGAGGCGTTTGGTGCGCGTCACTTTGTTCTCCGGGATCGAGTCGCTGGGCGGGCGCCAGTGCGGCGTGGACCGCCGGGGTTTTCTCTCTACGGCCCGGGATCCGGAACGGTTCCTGCGCCATGCAGCCCGGGCGACTGGGAGGATAACCAGGAGGACGGCTGGAGGCGAGACAAAGGGGCGGGGACGCTCGGCGCCACCGACCCATCGCCTCTCACGAGACTCCCCGCTCCTACTCTCGCGCAGCGATCGGTATGCTCAACCGGGTATGCTCCCACTCCAGCAGCAGCACAGTCTCACCGTCCGGCCCCGTCTCCGTCCTGAAGGTCATGGTTTCCACATGGTCGTCCAGCCGCTCGCTGCGGATCTCGGCGCTGCCCATTTCCTGCGCCTTCACCTTCGAGCTGTACTCGGCGATGTGTCCCCACTGTGTGATCGAGCTGTTGACGATGAGAACCCAGTCGCCTTCTCCGGGAATCGTGTAGAGAGAGTACGATCCCGGCCCGATCTCGATCCCTGCCACGCTCAGGGGGACCGACGTGTGGATCATCGTGGGCTCGTTGGCCCCGGTGCGCCACAGCTTCCCGTAGGGGACTTCACGCGCGCCGATCATG
>Ga0255055_10000350_pt1 | contig 35926 bp, 29 predicted proteins | sample JV7_2_27_MG_FD_188633 | JGI IMG/M metagenome (GOLD analysis project Ga0255055, IMG submission 188633) | Seawater microbial communities from Jervis Inlet, British Columbia, Canada - JV7_2_27 | ecosystem: Environmental > Aquatic > Marine > Inlet | place: Canada: British Columbia | collected...
TTAATTTTTTCAATATAAACTTCTTTACCTTGGTCAAGTTTAGGACACGCAATAGCAATGGATTTTGATTTTAAGAAATCTCTATGAAAATCGCCATATGAATAAGCAACACAGTCAGCGGAAATTAAAACATCGGCACCTTGATAATACGGGGCATTAGGATTGATTAGATGCATTTGAACTGGCCATTGTCGTAAAGTAGAGGTTATTTTTCCAGTTGCTTCATTTTGAACTGTAGGTTCATCAAAAACCATCGTTTGAGAGGATGGACAACCACATTGGTGTGAACTCTCCGTTTTGATCTCATTCACTTGCTTTATATCTTTTTGATCATTTTGTTCATCAAAAACCATCGTTTGAGATGATTGACAACCACATTGATGTGAATGCTCAGCTACGATCTGTTTCACTTGCTCTAATTCTGCTTCTTCTTTACTTTTTAAACTTTCTAATCGTTTTTCAACAGCTTCTTCGTCAAATTCTGCAGCTTCTCTTTCAATTATTTCAAGAGCACCAGTAGGACAACCTTGGATACAAGCACCTAAACCATCACAGAAAAGATCGTTGACAACTTTAGCTTTTCCATCGATAATTTCAAGAGCGGCTTCAGCACAATCTACGATACAATTACCGCAGCCCGTACAGAGCTCTTCATCAATTTGAATTATTTTTCTTACAACATTATTTTGGTGTTCTATTTCAGTCATATTTAGATCAAATGGAGATGGTTATATATTTTTAATTTCGAACATGTTCTTTTCGGCTTGAATTGGTATAATTTTCAGAATATAATAATAACTTTAAAATAAGAAAAAATAAGTATAAAAACTATGAAAATTGTAATCGTAGGAAATAATGTTGCTGGAACCTTTTCAGCTCAGAACATTAGATATCTCAATGAAGATGTTGATATTGAAATCTATACTCAAGAAAAATATCCGTATTACACAAGAGTTAATTTACCAGAGTTGATCCCTGGAAAAGTTCAAGCTGATGATTTGATCGTTTTTAAAGATGATTGGTATAAGGATAAAGATATAAAACTAAACCTAAATAGTAAGGTTACCAAAATTGAACCAGATCATAAAGTTCTCTTTATTGAAGGTCAGGACGACCCTGTTTCTTATGACAAATTAATATTAGCTTTGGGTAGTGTTCCAAATATCCCTCCCATAAAAAACGCCAGAGAAATGGTAGGAAAAGGAGTATTTACATTAAGAACTATTGATGATACATTAGAAATAAAAGAATTTATTCAAAAGTCCAAAGCTAAAAAAGCAATTATTATAGGAGGAGGGCTACTCGGATTAGAATTGGCTAATCAAATTAACAACACTAACTTAGATACTACGGTCGTTGAATTTTTTCCACGATTATTACCAAGGCAGCTAGATGACGAATGCGGTGGGATGTTAAAGAATGAAATTGAATCTAAAGGTATCAATGTTGTTTTAAATGCAGCAACCGAAGAAATCATAGGTAATGGAACTGTCACTGGAATTAGATTAAAAGATGGAAATGAATTTGATGCTGATATTATTTTAATCCAAGCAGGTATTAGAGCTACCATCGATCTTGCACAAAACTCCGGGTTAGAAACCAATCGAGGCATCGTTGTTGATGAATACTTACAGACAAGTAAAAAAGATATTTTTGCTGTAGGAGATTGCGTGGAATATAAAAATCAAACTTGGGGAATTATCCCAGCTTGCATGGAACAGTCAAAAATCGTCGCTGCATCTGCATTAGGCTTAAAAAAGATAGAATACAAGGGAACCACACCAAAAAATACCCTAAAAATAGTAGGTATGGAATTAACTTCAATCGGAATTTTTGATCCCTCAAAAGAAGAGGGTGGAGGTTGGGACATTCTAAAAAGAGCAGATAAGGACGACTGCTGCTACCAGAAGTTGATTTTGAAGGATAATACTCTCAAAGGAGCTATCCTTTTTGGAGACAACAAAGCTATGTCGTTTGTTTATAAAAAAATGGAGCAAGATGTTACCCGAGAAGAACTTATGAACATTCTTGAGCTATATCTCTATATTTGCTCTAATTGTGGAGCAGAATATGACGAAACAAAAAGGGAATTTCTTTTCAAAGATTTACCTGAAGATTGGAAATGTCCAAATTGTAAACACCCAAAAGAAGGTTTTAAAAAGCAAGAAATGAAATAGTGAAGAAAATGACAGTACACAGATGTAAAAGATGTAATTATATATATATTGATGAGGAACAGGAAGTTCCGTTTGAAAAAGTTGGTGACGACTACAAATGCCCAAGGTGTCGCACTTCTAAAAACTTCTTCGTGAAAAAGGAATCTCCAAAATAAGTTTAAATTTAATTGCTAGGAGTTGAAAAATTCTACTATTTTTTTAATATATAATTATTTAATCTACTCATACCACGTTTAGATTTGTTAACTATGGAATTTGAAATAATTATCAAAAATGGAAGAATAATTGATGGCGCGGGAAACCCTTGGTATTCGGGAGAAATCGGAATTAAGGATGGAAAAATAGCTAAAATAAGCCCAGAGATAAAAAATGATGCTAAAAAAGTTATAGATGCCAGTGAGTTGATGGTGTGTCCTGGGTTCATAGATATCCACTCACATACTGATTATATTTTACCGGGTAGCAGAGGTCAAGAATCTACTTTATATCAAGGAGTAACAACCGCAGTAGTCGGAATGTGTGGAGAAGGTATGGCCCCCATTCCTAAGGGAAAAGAAGAAGATTTTCTTGAGTTAATTAGGACCATAGCCCCGATACTAACTCAGTTTGAATATCCTTATCACACATATACAGAGTATCTAGAATATAACGAAAAGAAACGAAATTCTGCGAATCTGGTTTTTTTTATAGGGTTTGGCAATTTACAGTGGGCTAGTGGACGAGGTGGTGAAAATCGTCCTGCTGATCCAACAGAACTTCAAAAAATGAAGGTTTATTTGCGAGAAGCAATGGAAGCTGGAGCATTTGGTATGAGTACGGGATTAATCTATGCTCCTCAAATGTATGCAAAAACAGAAGAAATAATTGAATTAGCCAAAGTAGTTGCTGAATATAATGGATTATATTTTTCTCACATACGTGGTGAGGGAGTATCTGTTTTAAAAGCTGTAGGTGAAGTTATTGAAATCGTTGAGAAATCTGGTTGTGTTGGAGGGCAAATAGCCCATCATAAAATATCTGGTAAACCGTACTGGGGTAACAGCAAGGAAACTATAAGCTTGATTGAAGAAGCTAACAAGCGGGGGCTAAGTATAACTTGTGATCAATATCCTTATAATCGTGGCATGGCTGGACTTATGGCGGCTCTACCTCCATGGGTGCGTAATGGTGAAAATGAAGATATATTAAATCGCATAAAGAATCTAGAAATTCAAAAGCGTATTAGAAGAGATGTTGAAGAAGGTATTGAAGGATGGGAAAATTGGATTCGTGATGAGGGTTTTCATAACTTCTTTATCTCAACTGTTGCTCATGACAATTGGAAAGATATAATATCAAAGAATATCACAGAAATCACAAAAATTAAAGGATTTTCAGATGATTTCGATACTTTTTTTAATCTATTAATTGACAACGAATTAAGTGTCATGACTACAATACAAAGTATGGGAGAAGAAGATATTCGGAGAATCATGACGAGCCGTTATCAAATGGTTGGAACGGATGGTTCTGGAGTTCCAGCTTCATTCAGCGCTGGAGCATATCATCCAAGGTTTTTTGGAACATATCCTCGTATTCTGGGTAAATATGTCCGGGAAGAAAAAGTCTTGATTTTAGAACAAGCAATTCGCAAAATGACATCGTTTCCAGCCCAACGGCTTGGACTCCAAGACAGAGGAATTGTTAGAGAAGGAAATTGGGCTGATTTAGTTATCTTTGATCCCGATAAGGTTATTGATAAAGCAACCTATGAACAACCATATCAGCTTCCCGAAGGCATTCCCTATGTTATTGTTAATGGTGTTATCGTCGTTGAAAGCGGAAAGAAAAATAGAAAGTCTCCGGGAAGAGTGATACGGCACCCCAATTAGGCTCTATTAAATTATCCCTTAAACTCCATGTAAAATACAATTTACATTTCCCTAACAATAGCTTAGCAAGTTTTTAATAATATTCAATTTTAATCAATAATATGACATTCAATGTTTTATTCATTGCACATGCACCTGATGCAGATTATAAAAAACATAGAAGTGTAATTGATACTGGAATGTATAAATTGTATTCTATAGTTGTTAAAACCCAAGAAGAGGCAGTACAAGTATCTAAAGATTATCTGCAAAACGAGTCAATAGAAGCTATTTTATTGTGTCCTGGATTCAAACATGGTGATGTAGCTGAAATTTTTGAAGCAGTAGAAGGTAAAGTCAGTGTAAATGTAGCAAGAGGAGATGGCCCAAGTAGCAAGATCTCTGCGGAAGCTATGAAAAAAGCAGGATATTTTCGTTCATGATTCTCTTAGTTCTATCGAACGATTCTTCTTAAAAACATTCTATCGATTTCAGTACTCTAAGGCTTTAGATTAATAAGATCAATTTATAAAATATTAAATTAATATTTTTAATATACATTCAATTAACAAATCCATAAAAACAAATTAATCAAATTAAGAAAGGTAATTTATTGTGGCTAAATGGGAATGTGGCGCTTGCGGTTATGTTTACGACGAAGAAAAAGAAGGCACTAAATTTGAAGATCTCCCTGATGATTGGGTATGCCCAGTCTGCGGAGTTGATAAGAGTTTCTTCACACAAATCTAAGTATAACTTTAATTAATTTTAATTTTATTTTTTTCCTCCTTTTTGCATGAGCTTCTAAGAATAGATTAGTTATAGACTCGATTAGTAATCAAAAATTTATAAGATAAATAAATTAAATTTATTAAAAACAAACAAAAAAATAACTTAAATAACAACAATTAATCCTAAAATTGGTATTAAAAAAATATGACTCATTTGGAATTAATGAAAGATGTTTACTATGTAGGTTACGTAGATTTTGAAGTAAGAAATTTTCACGGATACTCCACTCATAGAGGTTCCTCCTATAACGCATATATAGTTAAATCCGGAGATAAAACAGTATTAATAGACACAGTTAAGCGTCCATATTTCGAAAGTTTTTTGGATAAAATAAAACACATATGTGATCCATCAGAAATTGATTATCTAATCATGGATCACATAGAGTTGGATCATTCTGGGTCTTTTCCACTAATTTTAAAATACATACCTAACGCAGAAATAATTGCTTCTGTTAGAGGGGTTGATGTCCTAAAAAATCATTTCCACCAAGAAGTTGACACTGAGGTATTCGATAGAATTCGAGCAGTTAAGAATGGGGACACTTTAGATATCGGAAATGGTAAAAAATTTACATTTGTACCAATACCCATGATACATTGGCCAGATTCTATGGTAGCATTTATGACTGATGATAATGGGAAAAATATCCTGTTTTCTAGCGATGCTTTCGGACAACACATTGCAACCACCATGCGTTGGGATGATGAAAATGACATGTGTGAGATCATGGAAGAAGCGGAGAAATACTACGCTAACATCTTACTTCATTTATCGGGACTTATTGCAAAAACTCTTCCCGTAGTTGGAGCATTGCCTATTGATGTTGTATGTACTGCTCATGGGATTTGTTGGAGAAAAAATATCCCAGAGATATTAGAGAAGTATAGGAAGTGGTCAACCGGAGAGATCGAAGGAAAAAGTGTTTTAATCGTTTACGATACAATGTGGGAGAGTACAGCTAAAATTGCTAAAGCTTTAACTAAAGAAATCCGTCATAGAGGTATTCCCGTTAAAAGGTTCAGATTGACTCAAACAGATTATTCTGACGTCATTACTGAGGCAATGAAGGCAAAAGCAATATTGGTTGGAAGCCCTACTCTGAACAATGGACTTTATCCCTCTGTTGCAGAATATTTATGTTATCAAAAAGGCTTGAAACCTATGAATAAAGTTGGATTTGCTTTTGGTTCTTATGGATGGTCAGGTCAAGCTGCACAAGAAATAGCTGAACAAATGAAGGCTGCCGGAATAGATGTATTGGACGAGATGATTAAGATTAAATTCGTTCCGAAACCAGAGGATTTGGATTTTAAAGAAATTGTTGATAAACTAATAGAAAAAATGAAATAAAATTAGAGGTAAAAGAGATGGATTTTAATTTAACAGAAGCACAACTAGCTTTACAAAAAAAAGCCAGAGAGTTTGCAGTAAAGGAAGTTCTACCCGTTTCATTCAGTTATGATGAACATGAAGTCATGCCTATGGAAGTCATTAAAAAAGCTTGGAAGTTAGGATTGACAAATTTGGCTGTTCCTGAAGAGTATGGAGGGCAAGGGTATGGTTTAATGGAATCAGTAATAGTTGTTGAAGAGATTGCAGCGGCTTGTCCTGGAACAGCTACATCAATTTTTGATAACGATTTAGGTTCTGGACCAATCGTAATTGGAGGGAATGAAGAACAAAAGAATAGAGTATTAAAGGATATAACCCAAAATTTTAAATTAATTGCATTTGCTACTTCAGAACCTGGAATGGGTAGCGATGTAGCTGGAATGCAATGCCGCGCTGAAAAAGATGGAAAAGATTTTGTGTTAAACGGTACTAAATATTGGATAACTAACGCAGGATATTCTGATTATATCACCGTTTTTGCAACGACTGATCCGGAGAAAAAACATCGTGGTATAGCGGCTTTCATTGTACCAACTGAATATGAAGGAGTTAAAACCGGGCCTCATATACCAAAATTGGGCCAACGAGCATCTAATACTTGTTCTGTTGTATTGAAAGATGTGAGAATACCTGAAGAAAATGTACTGGCAAAACCGGGTAGAGGATTTCTTTTAGCTATGCAAACTTTTCAAAAAACTAGACCTGCTGTCGCAGCATTTGCTGTAGGATGCGCAAGATCAGCTATGGAATATGCTATTGATTACGCTCAGAAAAGAGAAACATTTGGAAGACCTATAGGAAATTACCAAGGGATTCAATTTAAATTAGCAGAGATGTATAAGGATATTGAAGCTGCGAGACTATTAACTTATAAAGCGGCATGGGAAGGAGATCAAGGTTTAGATAGCAATCTTACATCTTCTATGGCAAAAGCCTTTGCTTCAGATGTTGGAATGAATGTTACCACTGAAGCTATCCAAGTTTTTGGAGGATATGGATATATTAGAAGTTTCCCTGTTGAGAAATTGTTTAGAGACGCAAAACTGTATCAAATCTACGAAGGTACGTCAGAAATACAGAGGATAGTAATTGCAAGGTTTATCATGAAAAAATATCAGCACGCAATGCCTAATCTATTTGAAATTCCACGAGTAGAAATCGATGTGGAAGAAAAAACGAAAAAATATAAAGTAAAAATAGATAAGACCAGCGATGAACTTGGTGGGAAATATAAGTGCGTAGTTTGTGGATATGTTTATGATCCCGTTAGGGGCGATCCTGATAGTGGAATAGCTCCCGGAACTCCTTTCGAAGCTATCCCAGATAGTTGGTTTTGTCCAATTTGTGGTAGCGACAAAAGCAAATTCGCGAAACTTTAAGCAGCTAAATTTAATTTTTTTACTTTTTTATTTTAATTTTAACAAAATATTGAAATATCGATTTGTATTATTCAATTTATTAATTAATTCGATATTTATACGAAATTGGGGATTATTACATGTCTAAGGAAGCTCAAATTTTAAATGGGCGAAGTTCAGGAATTGTACCTATGAAAGAAAAACTATCCTACGCTTTTGCCCAAATGCCGGGAACCTTCTATGGTGGGGTTATGGGCGTCATACAATCCTTCTATTTTGCCTGGATGGGATTAGCTTCTATATATTTGACAATCGCACAAATTGTGTACGCAATTTGGAACGTAGTAAACGATCCAATTTTTGGCAATAAAATTGGAAACACTAGACATTATAATAAAAAAAGAGGAGAAGTACAAAGATATATCCCCTATATCAAATTTGGGGCTCCTCTTTTTAGTTTATGTTTTGCTTTGGTATTTTTCCCTCCAGATGCGTGGAGAGGGCAAATTTCTAACTTTGGAATTCAATTTTGGCTTTTTACTTGGTACCTTGTAACCCAAATTGCCTACGATACTTTTTTTACTCTCGTACTGTGTGCGTATGTTGCATTACTCCCTCAAATGACTTTAAATCAAAGGGAGAGAGAAAAGATACAACTTTTTGGTACAGCGTTTCAATTACCCGCGATTATAATTGGATTTATTGTTCCAGTTGCTTTCTTAGCAAATCCTACTTCAGAATCTATTGCTATTTTTCAAGTACTAGTAGTGATAATCGCCATTTTTGGTATCTTCCCCTACTTAATTTTGTCAAAATACGTACGAGAACATAGTGAACACATTCCCGAGAAAAAAACTCCATTATTTAAATCAATAAAACTTGCGTTCAAAAATCCATCTTTTAGAGTTTATGTAATTTATGATGGGGTTTCCGTATTATTTTTAAATTTAGTGATGGTAAGTTTACCCTTCTTCTTAACTTGGGTTTTAGAACCTATGGAAGGATTTAACATGATTATTTTTTGGATTGGCCCAATCCTCTGTTTAATTATAGGAGTAATTATCATTCTTAAAATTGCTAAAAAATTCTCTACGAAAGCATCGATTTCATTTTATCTTGGAGCTTTATCTATAGGGGGTTTCTTTAGCTTTTTCGTTGGATTTTCAGGTAACTGGATTCTTGTCTCGATTGGTTTGTCAATATTCATGCTAGGTTTTCCTGGAGAATTTATCCAACATAATCCTATGAGAGCAGACACCATAGATTACGATTACTGGAAGATTTCGGGAGAGAGGAGAGAAGGACTCTATGCGGGAGTAGGACCATTGCTTAGCAAACCTATGATAAGCGTCGCCTTAGCGGTACCGCCAGCTTTAATGACCGCCTTTGGTTTAATTTACGTAACAGCGGAAGATGGATTATTTCCAACTCTTGGATTGGCTGCAGCATCTTTAAGCGTTAATATTAGTATGACTCTTTTACCTGGAATCGTATGTTTAATTGGGTTATTAATATGGATAAAATTTTATCCTTTAACAGGAAAGGTTGTAGAAGAGATGAAAAAAGAAGTACGAATTCTGCATGAACAAAGAAGAAAAGAATACGAAGAGAGTCGTAGTTCATAAAAGAATAATTAATAATCGAAATATTTTTATAATTTTTCTATTCTCATTATTTCTTTAACCGCTTCTAAGAAGTTAGAATGAACTAATGTCGGAATTATTCCTTTAACTTCTAAATCCTCCAAATGTTTCTCTCCATGGCCAGTAACCATGTAGACTGTCTTACAACCTCCATTTATGCCAAACAAAATATCTGACGGATGATCTCCTATCATCCACGAATTTTCGATATCAATGTTCCAACCATCAACGATATCGTTAATATATTTTATTTTAGGCTTCCTACATTCACAATTTTCTTCTTTAATGTGAGGACAGTAAAAAGTTTTTTTTATTCTAATTTCATTTTCTTCCAATACCTTTATCAAGTGATTGTTGAATATAAAGAAATCATTTTCCGAATAAAACCCTCTTCCTATCCCCGATTGATTTGTTACAATAAAGAAAAGAAAATCTCGTTGAAGTAGTTCTAATCCTTCTAATACGCCAGGTAAAAGCTCGAAATCTTCAATCTTATAAGCAAAATTCTTATCCTCTATCAATGTTCCATCTCGATCTAAGATAATTGCTTTTCTTATACTCATAATTAGTATAGTTTTTCAAAAAATTAAAGGTTTAATTTTGGTTAAAAAAATAAAAATATTAGTATCGCTAAATATCCAATCCCTAAAACGATATGATATATTGCGAATAAGCCTCCTACTTTCAATAGCCTTCTATAATTCAAATCATCAGCACAATATCTCTTTGAGAGGTCCAATGTCATCATATCCGCAGCTGAACCTTGAGGTAATATATTTCCCCCTAAATTAATCCCCAGTATAAAAGCTATCATTATGGGAATTGTAGAAAATTCAATAGGAGGGGCCGTTAAAACCTCTATAATTGGAATAAAAAGAATTGTAACTGGTACGTTATCAAGCAAACCCGAGAGAACAGAAGTAATAACTAATATCATAACACATAATAGAAACAAATTAGGTGGGGTTATAGCTAGCACAAAATACTCCAATAGAGCGATTATTCCCGCTTTTTCAAACGAAAATACTAATATAAAAAGACTTATAAAAAAAAATACTAATTTAAAATCTACTTTCGTTAAATAAAAGGAAATATCCGGTTTTCTCTTTCCAGCAGCATTGCGTCGTGGATTAATAAATACGAAAAGAAGCATACCTAACAAACCGACAAATAAGATATTTTGTATAAAAATTAACAAAATAAAAAAAATCCCTAATCCAATAATATTCTTATAAAAAATTTTTTTATCTAATGGTTCTTCTAAGATTACTAATTCGTGCTCCTCGTAATGTTCAATTTCTTGCGGTTCCTCGTTTTCTTCACAGTGTGGGATCCATATATCGCCTAGATGTTTCTTTAATATAAATCTATCAAGTAAAAAAAGCGTAGATAGTGTTCCTACTACGAAATAAATACTAAGATTAGTAAAAAACCATGTAGATGAAAGAGCAAAATGATTTGCTATTAAAATATTCTCTGCAGAACCAAATGGAGTTAAAGTCGACGCAAGATTGATGCAAATAGTCATACCCAATAGTATTGGAGCTGGATTAATTTTCATCTTTTGACTGGTGCTAATTATCATTGGAATAAAAATAACTGCAACTGAGACATCTTCAATGAACGCGGCACTTACAGTTGAAATAAGACATATCACCCAGAAAAATTTTCGCGTATTAGTGCTAAATTTCGTCGTAATCCTTCTCGCTACTTCCTGAAATACGTATTGTTCTTCTAGAATCGCAACAATTGTAAATAAAGAAACTAAGAAAAATATAACCTCCCAATCTACAGCAAGAAAAACTTCTTCGGTCGAGACACCCGGAGATAATAAAAAAGTAGCTGCTGCTGCAACTAACATAGCCACCAGAGAATAATAAAGAAAATCAGACTTTTCCCTGAAAAGCGCTATAATAACAACAATAAAACAGCTTATTACAATAATTTGAAGTAACAATAACATATTCTATACTTTTGAACTCATAGTTTAATTTAGAAGTCAATATTTAATTTAAAAAAAAATAAAAAGAAGAATTATTTCTTAATTTATTCGGTACCCTTCCATAATCCATGAAGATTGCAATATTCCCTAGCAGCAAGACCTGTAGGATCATCGACTACAAATACAGCTTTAGGCTCCATTCCAGGAGCTAGCATCTGTCTCTTATAGCAGTTATCTTTGCAGATTAACTCAATCCACATAATATAATGCTCTTCTGTCATAGGATGTGGTGTTCCCATAGAAATACCAACATCAATGGTAACTTTATTACCATCAACTGTTATTTTAGGAACGTGCTTTTCACCCTTCCAGTCAGCAGTTTTTTCCTCCATCAAGATCATGGGTTTTCCACAACATATCGTCTCAGGAACTCCAGGATTAAGGATCTCGACTACTTTACCACAAACTTCACATTTATAAATTGTTTTTTGTTTCATATCCATCAATCACTTTCTTTAATTAAGAACAGCGTTGTTTCTAATATTTGAAAGTTAATATTTAATTATTTTGCTTAAATTTTATAAGATATATCCTTATTTTAGTAGTCTTCGCATCTTTTTCTGAAATAGGATCTTGGATGTGAGCAGCTTGGACACACAAAGTCACCTGGAAGCTCGTTTAATTCGACTTGGTAACCACATTCTAGACATATCCATACTACTTTATCTCCTCGTTTAAAGAAGACATCGTCGCCTACTAATTTTAACAACTTACCATACCTCTCTGAATGGTGCTTTTCTGCGGAGGCAATAGCTCTAAATCTCTTAGCGATTGCTGGATATCCTTCCTTTTCCGCTTTATCAGCGAAACCTGGATACATTTCCTGCCATTCGTAATCTTCACCCGCAATTGCAGATTTCAGATTTTCTTCTGTGGTTCCATAAGTGGTAGGGCCACCCGCTTTTATCTCTAATTCTTCAAAATTTTCTTTCTTCTTAAGATCTTGAAGCATCTTATAGTTCCAACCACCGTGTTCTCTTTCTTGATTGGAAGTTTCCTCGAAAATCTTTGATATAAGAATATATCCTTCTTTTTTAGCGATTTTAGAAAACAAGGTATACCTATTTCGCGCTTGAGACTCTCCCAAAAATGCAGCAAATAAATTTTCAACTGTTTTTTTCATTTTCTCACCTTTTTTATTATATTTATTGGAAATTTTCAGTATATTGAATATTTTTGAATATATATTTATTTCGCGAAAAATAACTTTTTTACTTATAATTTAAAGGAAAAGATGATGTTTTGATATTCACCTTGATAATTAACTATAAAGTATTTCTTAAATTTATCTAAGAAAACATCTCTTCTAAAAGAAGATAGGAAGGTATAGACGGGAAAAATGGATAAGAATAAAATTACTCAAAATATTGATGCTTGTATAGATTGTAAAATATGTATGGAATACTGTGATACCTTTATGGTGTCAAATGATGTAGTAAAATCTCCAAACGGGAGATTAAAAATTGCTGAAAAGATATTTACAAATAAAGAAATATCTGAAGAAGAAATTCTTGGATTATATACGTGTACTTTATGTGCTGTGTGTGATCTAGTTTGTCAACAAAATATTTTGATATCTGAAATAATTCATTATTCTAAAATGGAATTAGTTGAGCAGAATAAAGCTCCTTTATCTATTCATAAAAAAATTATTAAAGATATTATGGAAAAGGATAATTCTGTAAATGGAAATCCAGAAGAACGTTTAGATTGGTTACCTGATGAATATAGAGATGAAGAAATTTACGAAAACAAAGATTCAGATACTTTATTGTTTTTGGGATGTATGTCCTCCTTTCGAGTAAAAGAAAGTGCGAGCGCAGCTTATAAAATCCTAAAAGAGTGCAATTATGATTTTAAGATTTTTAAAAGTGAGCCGTGCTGTGGAGAATATATTTATTCTGCAGGTAATTTAGATCTCGCCAAAAAAGTATTTCACACAAATTTTGAACTCTTTAAATCTAATGGAATAAAAAATCTAATCGTTACTTGCGGTGGATGTCTATATGCTTTCGATAAAGTTTACCCTCTTTATTTAAAAGATTATGATATAAATGTAAGACATATAATTGATGTCATTTATGAATTAGAAAACCAGAAAGAAATTGACTTAACTCCTTTAAATAAATCCTTAACTTATCACGATCCTTGCAGACTTGGAAGAAAGTATAATAGTGGACCTCTATATATGGAACCTAGAGCGTTATTAAGAAAATGTGGAATAGAGGTAAAAGAGTTAGCAGAGGAACATAATGATTGTCCTTGTTGTGGTGCAGGCTCCGGAATTAGAGGCGTTGATAGTAGTATTAGTATAAAAATTGGGAAAAAAATATTCGAAAAAAGCCAAACTAAAGAGATCGTATCATCTTGTCCCCTATGCATTTTTAATTTTCGATATGTAAATTATAAAACTAAATCAGATAAAGAAATTAAATACATAACAGATTACATTTTAGAATCCATTAAAAAATAAAATGAAGTTAATAACTTCTTTAAAATTAATAGGTTGTGCTTTTAACACCACCATTTTCTACAGGATACCCTCTTCTGTGCCACATTATCATTCCACCAGTTAAATTTCTGACGTCTTTAAAACCAGCTCTTGCTAAAATTTGAGCTGCCATCATCGAACGCGATCCACTATGACAAATTACAACAACTTCTTCATCTTTATATTGTTCTAATGCATCAACATTATGCATTAACTCGCCTAAGGGCAACAGTTTAGAATTCTTTATGTGTCCAGTTCTTCCTTTATACTCTTGTGGGGTCCTTACATCAATTAAAATTGTTGGAGGCTCGTCTGAATCCATTCTATCATATAATTCATTCACGCTTATATCTGAAAGAGCGGGAGCCTCTTTAGTTCTTATTTGCTTCCTGGTTTTTTTCTCAGGTTTCACAGGCGCTTCAATTTCTTCGTAAGTGGTTATACCCTTTTCTAATATGGCAATTAATTTCCCTTCCTCCTTCCCTAAAGATAGTAACTTAACAGCTTCATTTAATTTTGCATAAGCCTCAACACTGGCTTTAAATCCAGGATCCGTAGCATAAATCTTTAGTTTTTTACTCTCTGGGAGTATTTCAAGAGATTTTATAAGAGCGTTTAATGGACCGGGGCAAGCTAAACCAGAAGCATCTATTTCGATATAGTCTTCCGTAATTTTTTGTTTCTTTTCGACAAATTCTTCTATGATATCTTCAGAGGCACCACATTCAGCTGCTATTTCCTCTGTTGTTGCTGTTGCCGTTTTAAATAGTTTGTATCCCCCTGCTAGATTATTCACACGGTAGCCCATTTGACTTAAGAATCTTGTAGCAAGGTAAGCTCTGAATCCTACTTCACAGAAAAGATATATATTTTTATCTTTTGGTACCTCATCCAATCGTTTTCTCAACTCCAAATCGCTTATATTCACTGCTCCCTTAATAGTTCCAACTTGAAACTCTCCAGTTGTTCTGACATCAAGGATAAAACTATTATCTGCTTCTATTTTTTCTAATTCGTTCCAATGCCAGATTGGCATATCACCTCTAAGTACATTAGATGCAACAAAACCTGCCATATTTACAGGGTCTTTAGCAGAACCGTATGGGGGGGCATAAGTAAGCTCAAGTTCCTCTAAATCAAAAACGGTTCCATTAAATTTTATAACAGTGGAAATTACATCAATTCTTTTTTCTGTTCCCGATCCTCCTACCGCTTGAGCTCCAAGAACTCTTCCATTTGGGGTATCAAAAATAAGTTTTAGAGTTATCGGTTCGGCTCCGGGATAGTATCCTGCGTGATTATTAGGATGGACATATATTTTTTCATATTCAATATCCGTTTTATTCAACTGCTTTTCGCTTAATCCTACTGAAGCAACAGTTAAATCGAATATTTTCACAACAGAAGCACCTAAAACTCCTTTATACTTTGAATTACGCCCAGCTATAACATCAGCGACAATTCTACCTTGTTTATTAGCTGGACCTGCTAAAGGTACTCCAGTTGGCTGTTTTGTGATAAAATTTCTTATCTGAATGGCATCTCCAACGGCATATATTGAAGGATCAGAGGTCCTCATTTGCTCATCTACAATGATATGACCTTTAGGACCGATATCTAGATTTGCTTCTTTAGCTAAATGATTTTCAGGTCTTACGCCAATTGCTAGAATTATCATGTCAGTTTTAATACTAGCCCCACTCTTAGGAATTACGTAAAATTTACCCTTGCTATCAACTTTGAATGAATCCACTGGATCTTCTAATTGTAAACAAACACCATTTAGGAGTAATTCTTGATGGACGAACTGAGCAATTTCTTTATCTAAAGGTGCCATTACTTGATCAAGCATTTCCACAATCTTCACCTTAATTCCGCGATGTCTAAGATTTTCTGCCATTTCTAAACCGATAAATCCTCCTCCTATAACCGTTGCGTGCTTTACTTCATTATTATCTATGTATTGTTTAATTTTATTAGAATCTGGAATATTTCTAAGCGTAAAAACTGGAACGTCGTTTATCCCTGCAAGAGAAGGAACAATTGGAGCTGCTCCAGGTGAAAGAATAAGATGATCGTAATCTAGAATTATCATATTTCCATTTTTAAGATCCTCTACAGTTATCTTTCTGTTACTTTTATCAATACTCTTTACTTCATGGTCTATCTTAATATTAATATTAAACCGATCGAGAAATTTCTCTGGAGTCATAAGTTTTAACCGGCTCTCCTCTTTTATCACCTGACCGATATAATATGGTAGACCACAATTAGCAAAAGAAACAAACGGTCCCCTTTCAAGGACAGTTATTTCTACATCTTCCCTTAACCTCCTGAGTCTGGCTGCAGCTGAGGCTCCTCCTGCGACTCCACCTACAATTAATACTTTTTCCATCTTTCTAACTTCTCATTTATTTTTAGTTGTGTGATCGTGCGACACTATATCACTACTTATAATTTTCAAAATTAATTATTCCATTTAAAGAGCTTTCTTATGATTTATTCATTAATCTAAGAACTAAAATTTTACTTTTTTTGAATTTAAAAAGAAAAAGTTATGGTTACTTATTACGCTTTTATCCTAATGAGAATTAAATATAAAAGACTTTGTTCGTAATGACGATTTCGAAAGATTGATTTAAATATAATTAAATAATACTTTCTCTTATCTAATTAATAATAAGGGAATCAATTATCTTAATATAGATCCAAAAATGGCGAATAAAAATATTATCGCAATATTTTTAGTAATTCTCGTAGTTATTAGTCTAATCATTGCAATTCCAGTTCTTACGTTTTCTAGTAGTTTTTCAAATTACGGAAGGATTGATGAATTGCTTATTTTTGAATATGCTCCAGACAATTCTTCTCCTATAGAAAAATTCAACCTTAATATTGATATGGGAAATGTTGAAATAAAATATGTTACAACTCCTGTTGATTATTACGTAAAAATACAAGTAGATATTGAGATGATGGGTCATTTATTTGATGGAAAAAAATATTCAGACTATTTTAGTGTTGAGTGGGATATTACAAGCCCTTCGCCTACTTTTACAATGTTGTGTACATCAGATACTTGGTTTGATCCTTCACTGTTGTTAACGCAAAATGTAGATATAATTATTACTTTGAACGCAATTATCTTGTTTGACATTAATATAACTATAAATGAAGAAGGTAACGTTCATCTTATAGTGCCATTCGCAGTTACTACTAATAATGTAGAGATATATACTAATGAGGGAGACATATTATGCGATTTTCACAAAAACTGTACTCTCGAAGGTAATATAACTGGAATAGCGAATGAGGGTAACATTTTATATGATTTTCAATACTGTACACTCGAAGGTAACATAACTGGAATAGCGAATGATGGAAATATAGAATTAAAGGCATATAACCCCGAATATACTCGGAACATCACATGGACATGTAATTCCATTGCAGGGGATATCACGATTAATATCAACCACAACAACCAATATAATATAATGAATGCTAACATTACTGGTTCACTAGTGGGTAATGAATTTGGAGACATCATTGTATATTATTATGACAACACTGCTAACATTGGCGCAATGATAACATTAAATGATACTAAAATATTGGGATATGGATCGGACTGGGACGGATTCGAAAATGAAGTCTTGAAAGATTTAGAAGGGGAAGCATATGGGTTCCAATTTACTTCCACAGATTTTCCTACTATAAATAACTATAATTTATTATTAGTAGGAGTAACATTAGATAATTATAATGAAGGAATGTATGAAGTACACCTCTCTAGCTCTTAAAAAAGTGAAATTTTTTTCATTTTTGTTATGTTAGATTTTTGAGGCAATTTTATCCATCTCGTGGGAATGAAGAAAAAAAATGAGTTAACTATAGAAAAAACATAAAGATCAGCACATTCTAGTCGAAATACATGTCTTTAAATGAATATTTAAAGGGATTAGGTTGCCAATGTAAATTTGATACATAAGTATGTAGACGAAAAATCATCTCCACCAATATAAGGGGGTATACTTCTTCAATAAGACGTTTTTCAATTTTAAAGTATAATTGCTCTCTTAAAGTTTCATTTGTTTCTTCAAGAGCCTCTTCCATCCATAGTTGTACCAGCGCATCATTTACTTGACCAAAATTCCAGATTCCATCAGTTTTATTTGAGAATAAAGGGTTGATCATACTAATAGGATCGTTATAATCAGCGAACCATCCATTCCTATTAATTCCTAACATGCTTCTATTCATAGTCCATAAATCCGGAAAAGTCATCCCCGGCGTTTGTTCGAATTTTACTCCAATTTGTTTAAGACTTTCATTTAATAAAACGAAGAGGTTATCATCAAGCGTACCAATAGGAAATGTATAATTATACGTCGCGAGAGGTGTCCCATCAGTTACTAAGAGTTCCCATTCATTTCCAGCACTAATATTATTATTTGCAGTGAGTCCTGCTGTTCCTGGCCAATTAACGTCTTTTAAAGCTTGTCGTGCTATTGAAATATTATAATAGGGCATGTCAAAGCTTCCCCAGTGGGAGTAAAGCATTCCTTTTGGGATGGGTGATTCACTTCTTATTGGGAACCTTGAAGATACAGGCTTATAAAGTAGATCAAGATTTGCATAGGCAGAATAATTAAACGCATATGAGATTGCCTTTCTCATAGTAGTATTAATCACTTTATTATTCATAAAAATATACCGCATTCCTGGCATGAGTGTTTCTTCTAATTCAATACCTGTAGTATTCATGAGTTGGTCTCTATCTTCATCAGACCAAGGATTACCCGCAGATGTCATTGAAAGTTCTCCAGCTAACATCGCTTCGTATCTAGCAGTATCATTTGAAAAAAGAGATATAATTACCTTATCAAATGCCGGTCTCCCCCCCCAATAATCTGGATTAGGGGACAAGGTTACCATGTTATTTTCTTCATACTCACCGTAGATAAAAGGCCCAGTCCCATATAAAGTTCCAGGTATTATACCGTTGAAATCATTATCAGGAGTCGAAGATGGAGATAACATATTTGCATGTTGACTAGCTAATAATGATAGAAGTGGGATAAAGGGTTGGTTTAACACAAACTTAACAGTGTACTCGTCTAATACTTTAGTTTCATTAATAATCAAATTGCCATCTGGGAGTTGCCATAAATAAGTATCTCCAATTCTATCAATTAATCTGTGAAGCCGGTCAATGTTCCATTTTACGGCTGTGGCGTTAAATGGTGTTCCGTCATGGAACTCGACATTTTTCCTTAAGTAACACGTCAGTTCTGTGATATTATCACTCCAATCATATCTGGTTGCTAGATTCATGATAAGACGGGAGCTATTATTTGTATACTCAAAATCAAATAGTCCTTCAGTTACTTGGTTAACTATTAGCCTATCTGTTACACCAGTTGACCAACCTTCAATCGGATCAAGAGTGTTAGGGTCACTAGTGGCACCAAACACAAAAGTACCTCCCCTTGTTTCATCAATTTCTCCCAATAGAACAATACCACCTATAATACCTGCTATTGCAATAACGGTAATTATTCCTCCTGCAATAAGGGGTTTTTTAAATTTTTTTATTTTTGGAATTTTTTGCTTTGGTAGCTTTTTCTCTGTAGTCATTTCAACGCCCTCATCTTTTGTTTTTTTTAAATTTATGATAATTTGTTTGAATTTCACAATAATGTTAAATTATTATTTGAATTGAATACCATATAAATCTTATGATTTTGTGTAGTGCCAATTCTCAGCCTAAAAAAAATGATATGACTCAATTTCAGACATATCTCTCATTAAATTCAGTTAAGATTTCTGTACCAGGCTAGCCAGTATCTTTAAAAAATAAGAAAAATTGAAGGAAAAAATTAGCCTCTATAATCTAAAATGATGACTACATCCACAAAAAGCTCGTAATTCTCGTCTTCGTCGTTGTCATGTATTGTTACCTTTTCAACTTCATCCAGTTCTCCTTTTACTTCTATAAGTTCTGATTCGTGTAATAATTTAACATCAGACTGCTTTAATTTCTTCCGTAATTCGACGGTGCCTGGGATAGATTTCGCTGATGTTACTAAAATTACTCTTCCAGTGTATTCTGTTAATTTAATCGCGAGTTCTAAGGAATCGTCTCCCGAGTCAACTACTAGGATTCTTTTTTCTCTAAGCTCCTCCAAATCTGCTGGAATGGCATCGTAAACTCCCTTTCCAAAGAATTTTTCTATTCCTAATATTACTCTAACACCTAATTGACACGAAGTAGCAATTTCAACTTCTGAATTCGTACCCAAACGGTAGTTATTAATTGCAGCTTGCAAAGCATCAGCAGCTAGATTCGAGCAATGCATTTTAATCGGGGGAAGCCCGTCTAATTCGTCAGCTACATCTTGTCTCGATATTTTATAGGCTTCATCAAGTGTCATTCCTTTTGCCATCTCTGTTATCATTGAAGATGTAGAAACTGCTGATCCGCAACCAAATGTTTTAAATTTAATATCGTCAATTATCTCCTCTCCGTCGTTATTTTTACCGACTTTTATATAAATCCACATTAGATCTCCACAAACAGGATTTCCAACTTGACCAATTCCGTCTGCATCCTCTATTTCACCTACATTTCTGGGATCCTTGAAATGGTCTAATACTTTATCAGAATATTGGGTTGATTTCATATTATTATTTCACCTCTTCATATTTCTTTAATAGATCAGAAGGCGTTAATGGTGACAATTTTCTCAATCTTTTAACTTGATCTGGTAGTACTTCGGCAAGGCGATCAACATCAGATTCACGAGTAGTTCTACCTAAAGAAACTAATAAACTTCCATGCGCTTCTTCGTGAAGTAGACCCATTGCAATAAGAGTATGGGAAGGTTCTAATGTTTTTGAACTGCACGCTGAACCAGTAGCAGCGGCAATGTTGTTTTCTTTTAACGTAAGAATTAACGATTCTCCCTCAATGTAATCAAATCTAAAATGTGCGTTGTGTGGGAGCCTTTTTTCAGAGTGCCCATTTAAATACGACTTAGGTATTGTTTCTAAGACATTTTTAATTAGCTTGTCTCTCAATCTTTTCAAATTTTCTGATTCTTTGGGCATTACTTCTTTCATGATTTCAGCAGCTCTTGCAAATCCTACGATTCCTGGAACATTTTCAGAGCCTGATCTAAATCCTCTTTCTTGTCCTCCACCAATTATTATAGGATTTACTCGCACCCCTTTTTTCATATAAAGCGCGCCAACTCCTCGCGGACCGTAAATATCATTTGATGATAATGTGATCAGATCGATTGGAACCTTTTGAACATCAATAGGAAGCACGCTCTCACTAGCTACCGCGTCAGTGTGGAATAATATTCCCTTCTCTTGAGCTAGTTTACTTATCTCAGTAGTTGGCTGAAGTGAACCAACTTCGTTGCTTGCAGTAGATATCGAAATTAAAATTGTCTTGTCTGTAATTAGCTTCTCAAGTTTGTCTAATCGGATAATACCAAACCTATCTACTCCAACTCTGCTAACTCTAAATCCCTGTCTTTCAAGATACTTAGCAATGTTTAAGATCGAGATGTGCTCGATTTCAGAAATGATGATATGATTCCCTTTTTTTTTCTGTCTCATTGCTGCTCCGATTACACCTAGATTATTTGATTCGGTCGCTCCTGAAGTAAATAAGATGTCGGCGCGATTAGGTGCATTTACAAAATTCGCAACTTTTTCCCGTGATTTTTCTAAAATATCAGTAGCAACATCGCCATCACAATGTAGTGAAGCAGGGTTAGCAAATTTCTCATTGAAGTACAGCATCATTTCAGATACCACTCTCTGATCAACAGGTTTTGCAGCTTGATTATCCAGATAAATACTCACTATTTTAACCTCTATTTATGTTTCCAGCTAATTATTTCTTTTTCTTGAAATAAAATATCAAGTCTTCTCCATCTTTAACAAGTTCGAGCAGTTCTGTGTCCGTTCTCTTTGCCCATCTTGTTAAATCTTCTTCCGCTGCTGGATCATCAGATAACACTTTAAAACACTGACCAACATCCAGAGTTTCTGAAAAATTTCTGACTTCAAATAGTGGTTCTGGACAAAATAAACCTCTCGTATCCAATTCTTCGTCGTAATCAATTCCTTTTTCTTCAACAGACATTTTAACCACCTTCTATTACTTGTATATCTTTTATAAAGATTTTTTGTATTTGAATTAATTTAATTTATAATTCTCCTATGAGATATACTTTCCTTAAGAAATTAAACGTTCTTATTATAATTTAAACAACTTTTTTGACATTTAAAATTGGAAAAATCAACTTCATATAAAGCGACTTTATAATTTATAAATCTACAGAGTTGATACAATAAAGTTTGAAAGGTTGAAGTTTAAAAATGAAATAGATAAAGAGTGAATTATTTTCCAAATGCTTTTTTGATAACTTTTACCCCTGAAACAGCATCGTCAGCAAACAGATCTGCACCTAACTTCTGGGCAAGTTCCATGTTCAAAGGAGCCCCTCCAACTATTAATTTTACAGAATCCCTTAATCCTGCCGCGATTAAAGCTTCATGAACCGCTTTAATTTGTTCAACGGTCATTGTTAATAATGAACTTAAAGCAACAATGTGAGCCCCAGTTTCCTTTACTTTATCCACTATCACATTTTCATCAACATCCATTCCTAAGTCGAATAATTCAAAACCAGAGCTCAGTAATAAAGATGCTAAAATATTTTTACCAATATCGTGATTATCTCCTTTAACTGTCGCGAGGATTATTTTTATCTTATCTTGTGATTGATCCGATGCCGCTAGAGCGGGTTGGAGCACTTTAAAAGCTTCTTTCATCGTTTCTCCAGCAAGCACGAGTTCAGTAAGATAATATTCCTTTTCTTCGTATCTACGTCCTACTTCGTCCATTCCTTTAGTTAAAGCATTTAGAATATCAAAAGGTTCCTTTCCATCTACATCTAACGCTTCCTTTACAGCAGCCTCAATATCATCTACTTCCAATTCGATTACTAGTTCTGTTAACTTCTCAAAATCCATAATAAATAAAATCCATGATTTGTAAATATTTAATAATAAAATATCTTACTTAAGATAAATATTTTCCAATTTAATTAGGACAATAATGTATATTACTGTCTAAAAAAAGAAGAAAGAGAGAGAAGCCGGAAATTGAACCTCATAATGAGGTAAAGTTATTGGATAAAATTTAGTTCCGTACGTTACCATTTAAATTAGGAAATTAGGGGATATTTTTATTTGCGACTTCCTCTCTTAAAAAAAAATATGATATGGCGCTATATAAACTTTTGTCTAATTCGTCTATTTCAACCTAATATTGACTTCACAGCTCAATTTATAGCATAAGATTTTAAATAACTAAAAATTATAGAAAGAAGAATTCGACAAACAATTTGCTATAGGATTAAAAATGGAGAAAGAATTTCTTGAAGAACCTCAAGATTTAGAGGACATCGACTTTTTAGGAGAAATTAAAACGAGCAACCTTGTTATTTTAGCGAACAAATTAGTTAAAGACTATGAAATAGGTGAATTTATTGTAAGAGCTGTTGATGGCATATCTTTAAGAATAAAGGAATCTGATTTTGTAATAATAAAGGGTCCATCAGGCGCTGGTAAAACTACTTTATTAAATTTGATAGGCGGGCTTGACTCTCCTAATGAAGGAATAGTTTATTCAAGTGGGGTTAAAATAACTAATTTGCAAGAAGAATCTCTTGCAACTTTTAGGTTAATAAATGTAGGATTCATTTTTCAAAATTACAATCTCATTAGCACTCTAACTGCTGAAGAAAATGTAATGTTCCCCATGAAATTAGCTGGTATGACTTTAAAAGAGCAAAGAGAAAGAGCAGTGAGTCTTTTAAAACAAATAGGTTTAGGAGATAGAAGAGAACATTTACCGTTCCAGCTTTCGGCAGGTGAACAGCAGAGGGTGGCAATAGCGAGAGCTTTAGCAAACGATCCTCCAATAATATTAGCAGATGAGCCTACCGCAAATATAGACAAGAAAACAAGCTTGTTCATACGGGATCTTTTTAAAGACATGAAAAAGGAAAATAAGACAATTATTATTGCTACCCACGACGACTTTTTAATAGAGCTGGCAAATCGAATCATAAACTTTGAGGATGGAAAAATAATAAAGGAAGAAATAGGTAACTCTAAGACTTAAAATTATTAAAAATTGGTGTCAATAACATTTCGTTTGATTTTGCCATAAAAGATTTTTATCGGAAACGAGAAACGACCTTTTCTTACACACTAATGATTGCTTTAGTTATAGCTTTCACGGTATTCTTGATAAACTTTATATCGGCAATTGGTTTTAATAGCTTTATATCCTATAGTTATGAAAATGCCTTTTATCTCTCTGGAGGTATTAGTATGGTATATACAGATTTTACTACGCTTATTCTTATCCTAATGTTAATTATGGCTTTTGCGGTGGTGATAATTGTTACTAGTACTCTGATTATTACCAAAAAGCGTGATATTGCTATTATGAAAGCCTTGGGGTCGCTACCCAATAAATTATATAGTTTTTATTTGACTGAAGCTTATATTATGTTTATAATCGGTTTCGTGGTTGGGATTATTATCGGATTTATTTCGTACGGTATCATCTCGATCATAGCTTCACTTTTAGGTATCGTTTCATCATTCCAAGTTGATTTTATCTATACTCCAATCCTGTTTTTTTCGTGTTTAGGAGGGATATATGTTGTTCCAGGTGTAATTTTGAGGAAAATTGGAACTCAAAATACAATCAGACTGTTCTCGAAAGACATACCATATAGTTATGATGCTTCAAAAAAACTTACAATAGTTCCAAGATGGTTGAGCTCAATTGGATTTAACTTTAAAATTTCCGTTATTAATACAATTAGGAGAAAGGGTGAATTCAAGAGATTTTTAATAGTTTTTTCAATAATTTCCTTAATCATTTTTACGTTAGGGTTAGGTAGTAGTGTTTTAAGAAATTCATCTCAAGAATGGATAGAAAAATCTCAAGGTACAGATGTTATCGCTATTGGTCATCGGGATGTCATTCAGAACTATACTCTAATGTATGACATGTTTTCAAGTCCGGATATTATTATTACTGAGAATAACATTGATTTTTTAGATCCAAATTACCTATTCAACCTTACTGTTGTCGAAGAATTGAAAAATGTTTCTGAAATTGAAAAAATTGACCAGCGTTTGATAAATTTTTTCAACGCCACCGAATTAGATGGCTATCATTATTTTGTGGATGGAGGTCATATAGTTTCTGGTCAACAACGTTCGACAGTTCTTCCAATTACAGGACTTAATATAAGTGAAATGATACAAGATTTCGAAATTGAAGGGACTTATTTTGAGGAGGCTGATACATTCTATATGATGATTGGTGATGGGCTAAGTTATAATTTTTTCGATTATCCTTTAGACCAGAGCATGAGAATTGAGGAATTAGGATCGGGTCATTCATTTCACATTTCTGGTGTAGTCATAGATAGTTTTTACAGTGGGTTCGCGGGGTATATAGATTTAGAAGTTATGCAGGGAGAATTAAATTTTAGTTCGAATCAAATAAATCTACTTTTGTTAAAAGTTAAATCAGGTGAATATAGTAAGGTCATTGGAGACATAGAATTGATTATTAATGGAAATCTTGGAGATAATTTCAGTTTTGTTAACTTGAATCACACTTTTGAGAATAACTATGAATTTCTAAATAATCTAACTTTATATCCCACTATTATTATTATTATGATGGCTATAATTTCAATTATATCGTTATATAATTACCAAAAGGGTAATATATTAGAAAAGGCTAAAGATTTCTTAATTATGAGGGCAGTTGGGTCACAAAATAAATCTATTAAGAGAATCCTCTTCTTAGAAGCTCTTTATATAATTATACCCTCGCTTTTATTAAGTTTAGGCATCGGAATGATATTAAATTCTGCAATTTTATTGTATAGGGCTTATTTACCCAATATTTCAATTCCCTTTATTATAAGTGGAATCCTTTTCGTAGCTTTTTTAATTTTTAATTACTTGAGCCTCTTTCCTATTCTTAGGAAAATAAAGAAATTTACTATCAAGGATTTCGATATGTATTAATTTTATTTTCAGAAAGAAAAAGATTAAAAAATCGGTTTTATATAAATTATATAAAATTATTTTTTCGAATTAAATTGTAAGGTGCGACAATGACAGAAAAAGATAACTTAGAGAAGAAGAATAGCGATTTACAGTTAGAATTAATAAAAAAGGAAGAAGAACTTGATACATATCTTAATAAAATCGAAAACCTAGAAGTAGAAATTATGAACTATGAGGAAATGTTCGATGAGAATACTTCAAAGAAAAAATTGAAAAAAGCTTTAGAAGAAAAATTAAACCTTGAATTAGATGCAAAAAACCGAGAAATTAGGGATCTGAAAGATAGAATGGGTTTCCTAAGGATGGAAAAAATAGAATTACAAAAAAAGCTTGACCTTGAAATAAAAAAAACTAGTAGCGCTTCTGTCATTAGTGTCGAAGAGTTAAGAGAAAAGGAGAAAGTGCCTCTGAGTCTCCTTCTCCAAGATTTGCAGGACAAAATTAACAAACAAGAATCAATAATTAAGAGATTGAAAAGCAAAGATATTGGAAGCGACGAATTTAATGAAAAAATGCGAGAAAAGGATGAGAAAATTGAAGGACTTACTGATCAAATTGCTGATTTAAAGGAAAATTTAGAAAAAAAACCAACTAAGATAGAAGTAAAATCCAAGAAAACCAACGAAGCCATCTCAAAAAACCTCTTAGAAGATTTGCAGAATAATCTTAATAAAGTAAAAAGACAAAATGATGAGTTAAGGAAGAAATTAGATAAATACGAAAAGAAGGATAAAAAGAAAAAAGGTCAAAAAGAAGATAAAGATATTCAGGAGTTAAAGGATCAAATATCTCAATTAACTGGAGAATTAGAATATAAAAATAAAGAAATTGAGAATCTTAATACTTCTACGATACATTTGGAAAGCTTGTCCGGACCTGATTCCTTGAAACAAGTAGTTGAAGAATTAAAAGATAAATTAAATAAATCAAAAACGCAAATTACAAGTCTTCAACAACAACTTAGAGCAAATCAAATTATCACCACAGATACTCTTCCTCAAGAAGATGTTGAAGGTAAATTAAAAATTCAAAGAGAAATGGCGAGCTTTTTACAACAACAACTAGATGAATCAAAACACGCGATAAAAACGAAAGAAGAAGAAATCGCGACTATAAAAAACGAAGCAATACGGATAAAAAGAAAATACGAGGAATTGGATAATCAACTCAAATTAAAGGAACAAAAAACAAACGACTTAAAAACTGACTTAGATTCGCTTAGAATTCAAATTCAAACTCAAAATAATACGACTCAATCATTAAACCCCGAATTTAAGCTAAGACTTAAAGAACTTGAAAGTTTGGTTGATGATTTGAACAAACAAAATATTCAACAGAGGTTAGAAATTTCTCAATTAAGAAAAAGCAATTAATGGATACCAAATGATGCATCATGGAACTAATCATCTTAGGTTCTTCCGCTGCAATTCCTGTTCGCGAAAGAAACCTTTCTTCAACTGCTCTTAAATATAAAAATGAACTCCTGTTATTTGACTGTGGAGAAGACCTCCAAAGAAATCTGATTGAAGCTGGTTTAAAGTTAAATAAACCTTTAAAAATATTAATTTCACATTTTCATGGAGATCACATTATAGGCCTTCCAGGGCTTTTATTTAGGTTTGGCCTCATTAGTAGAACTGCTCCCATTACGATTTTTGGACCGAGAAACCTTTTTCTCTATTTATTTGTCCATAATAAAGTACTCGGCCTCAAAGCAAATTATCCCATAAGAATAGTAGAAATTGATAATGATGATAAGAAATTAATAATCTTCGAAACTTTGGACTCCGAAAACCCTAGTGAAGAAAAATTATTAGAAGATAATGTGATTTTTGAAGGCGATAAATACACTCTCAAATATACAGAAGTAGATCATTCAGTATTAACATTTGCTTACTCTTTCGTTGAAAAGCCGCGTTATGGCAAATTTAAACCCGAAAGAGCAAATGAACTTGGAATACCTGAGAGTAAACTATGGAAAAAATTACAAGAGGGGGAGATCATAGAATTTGAAGGGAAAAAAATTGATCCTTTAAAAAAAGGGATTGTGGGTCCAAAACGACCCGGCCGTAAAGTGACATACTCTGGGGACACAGTCCCCTGCGAAAGCTTAATTGAATTAGGAAAAAATTCAGATGTTTTAATTCACGAAGCAACATTCTCAAAGGAACTATCTGCTATTGCTCTAGAAAAAAAGCATTCTACTTCCGTTGATGCTGCAATTGAGGCAAAAAAAATGGGCGCGAAACAATTAATTTTAACTCACATTTCCTCAAGGTATCAAGAGGATGCTGTTAAACTACTAGAAGATGCCAAAGAAATATTCCCAAACACTCTTTTAGCTATTGATCTGATGAGAATATCTCTGGATTAATAGTATTTAGAAAAATAAGAAGATAAAAATTATTTCTAATTCCCACCAGCAATGTGTGGAAGTATCGTGATGTCATCTTTAGGAGTGATTTCCGTATCTTCGTCAGCCTTCTTCCCGTTTATAAGAATTCCAAAATATTTCCCTTCCAGATTTAACTCTCGGAGCAAATCCTTAACTAACATATTCCTCTCGGGAACAATAATTTCAATAATACCTGTTTCTAAAATTTCTGAGGTTTGTCTCAATTTGTTTACCTTCTATTGTTAATTTTGCTATTATAAATAAAACCTTTTTAGTATTTAAAATTAATTCAAGAATTCAATAAATGTTGAATTTTAATACTAAAGAATTTTAAATTGTTAAATTTAACTCAGTTTTGTGGTTGCGTTAAATACATTAGATTTTGTTAATTTAGTATTAAAAATTTATCTATTCTTATCTTAAAACCATTATTTTTTTTAATGTCTTTTAATTTTAATGCATAAATTTGAGTATAATTTATAGGGTTGATTTCAGATTCTTCAAGGTGACTCATTTAGCGATTATGGGGAAAATCTCGAGAATATTAGAGAATCATTAATACAAATTGGAACCAATAAGAATGAGAAAGAGAAGAACAACCTTATTCAGAAAACCATAAATAGTTCTATTTTATCTGCAAATAAAATTGCTGATTCTGGAGAACTTTTTGAAGCAGGTGAATTTCTTTATTCAATAACAGAATTATTAGAAAAAATTGCCTCTGTTCAATCTGCTAAGTTATATAAATTAATTATTAAATTTTGGAATAATCAAATTAGCTCATTTAAGCTTCAAGGAAAACTACATGAGGTAGCAGAGATTTTCTTACGAATCGCAGATATTTATGAAAAATTAAACGAGCCTAAGTCTTATAGAAAGAATATCTTAGGAAGTATTAACTATCTAAAACAAGAAAGCAAGATTTTAAAAGAATTTAACGAGACAAGAAAGCTGGCTCAAAATTATGAAAATATTGCGGGATTATATCTTAAATTTAAAGATTTTAAAAACGGAATAAAATTTTATTTAAATGTTGTTAATATCGCAAAAAAGTATCACTACTTTGATTTACTATCCTATTCTTATAAACAAATCTCGTCATGTTATAAAGAGTTAGACGAGGTCGATAAATCTAATAATGTAATTTACGATGGAATTGAGTTTTTCTCATTACTCTTTCAAACTTTTGAAGAAAAAAATGATAATCTAGCAATATCTCAAATTTCCCAGGTTTTAAAATCTCTCTATCAAATTATCGATGACGAAGAACAATTTGTTAACTATTCAAAGAAAGAAGCTGGCGCATATATCAATTTAGCAGAAAGATTAGAAAAAAAGAAAGAAAATTACTATAAAATAGCAAGGTATTATCACGGTGCAGCATTATGTTATCAAGAAATTCATAATAATTTAATTGAATCTGCTTCTTGTTTTGTTCTGGCTGGAAATTATTCTGAAAAGATTGAGGATTTCAATGAAGCTGCGACAAATTTCTTTAATGCAGCGGTGACATTTAAAGAGTTAGACAATTTAGAGATGACATATAAACATTACGTAAAAGCAGGAGATAATTATTGGAAAATTGAGAATGTTAACGATTCAACAGAGTGTTATTTAAACGCGTATGATATCGCTGTTGAAGGTGGCCTCGAATATAATAGGTTTGGCATTTTCAATCAAATTGTTAGAGGATTAAATATAATTGCTAAAGAAGGATTAAAAAATAAGCAGTTCTATACAGCAGCATCTCTTATTATGGAAAGTATAAAATTTTATCAACAACTTGACACTGCTAAAGACTTCCTCGTTAACGAAATGGTTAAAAATGTCTACAGGTATTACTATCGAGCGGCTAACATTAAAAAAATAGGCTATTCGCACATCGTTCAATCTTATGTGATGGCTGCTATCTCATCTATTCTTAACGGTAGATCTGAAAAAGCACTGGAAATCCTTTCTGAAATAGAATTAGAAGGAAAAACGGTAAATAAATACAGAGAAATAGTTAAACTGATTATTAAATGGGTATCTGAAGAAAAAGAAGTTGAATTTAAAAACTTCCCTTACGATCTTCAACGAATAATACAAGGTTCGGAAGAAATCATGTATCTTCTAAAATTTTTTAAGAGATATAAATCTTAAAACTTCGAATTTCTCTTCTCTGCTATGCATATGGAAACAATATAAATAAATAGATCATAGTTTATCTTATTTATAACAACATTGTATCATGTTGACAATTTAGTTATAAGATTATATTTTCTTGGAATTGGAATTATAACTCAATTAAGGTTTTAAATATGAGAAAACAATTAAAAGCAATATTGATAATTATACCATTATTAATCGCTGTAGCGGTTACTCTATCCATAGTACTACCATATTTTAAACAACCCCCAACAAGTACACCAACGAGTAATCCCGGCGTTGTGCGAATTTATGTAAACTCTTCTATAGCAAATAGTATCTCAACTGAAATCGATCAATATGAGCAAGATGTGATTAATCAAGGATATACAGTACAAGTCGTTAATTGGTCGCAAACTAATGTTACTCTTCTGAGAAACGACTTGATTAATGCGAGTATGCAACCTGAAGGATTGGAAGGCGCGGTAATAGTTGGAGATCTTCCTGCTGCTTTTTTACAATATTACGATACCCCTTGGACTAGATGGAGAACTTATCCTTGTGATTTATTTCTTACTGACTTAGATGGACAATGGGTTGATAATGATCCTACAGATGGTTTATTTGACGCTCATAATAATGGAACGGGTGACATCTATCCTGAAATATGGTTAGGTCGGATATGTCCAGAATCATTAAATAATTTAAATCACCTCACAGCTTATAAAGATTATTTCGCTCGAAATCATGCTTATCGAACAGGACAGCTTACAAGACCTCATTCACAATTAGTTTATATTGACGACGATTGGTCAGCGTGGACAAGTGAGTGGCTTGGTGATATGACTGCATATACAAATATAACTTGCATTAGCACAAATTCTATTACAAATGCTACCGATTATAAATCACGATTAACAGAAATTTATGAATTCGTACACGTTTTTGTCCATTCTTGGCCTTACGAGCATTTGTTTGGTCCAGGCGGATCTGGTGAAGGAAAAGTTAATTGCACGGATATTTTGAACATTGATACAAAAGCCCTCTTTTACAATCTGTTTGCGTGTTCAGCGGCAAACTATAGTTGGACGAATAACCTAGCGAATCAATATCTTTTTTCAAACAACACTCTTGCAGTAGTTGGCTCAACGAAAGAAGGTGGTATGACAATGAATAGTTATTTCTATACGCCACTTAATGGAGGTAAAACGTTTGGAGACGCAATGAAGCTATGGTATTGGAATCCTCTCCACGGTCCTAGTGACCCGGATTCTATTGGCATGACTCTATTAGGAGATCCTCTCTTAACAATTTAAAAATCCAAAATTATTATTTTTATTTCATCTATTTTTTTATAATTCGATATAAAAAATTCAAATTATTTCAAACCATAAATAAAATATGGATGAAATAAATGAAAACCAGAAGATTCTTCTGAGTTTTGATTTAGATAACACATTAATTAATAATAGGGAAGGGATCGTAAACTCCTTCAATTACGCTCTTAAAAAATATAATATCCCTACCCTTGAAAGGTTAGAGATAGAAAAAATGATTGGAACACCCTTAGATGACATGTTTAGAGAAGTATCTGACAAAAATCCACAAGAATTATCTTCGGCTTTCCGTGAATACTATAAAGAAAAAGGGATATATCAGGGTAGTTTATTGCCTGGCGTTAAAGAAAAATTAGAAGAATTAAAACAAAAAACATTTACTTTAGGCATAATAACTTCAAAAAGGCAAGAACTGGCAATCCAAGTTACAAAGATTTTAGGCATTTTTAAATACTTTGAATACATCATAGGGGAAAGCGAAGATGTAAAGAGTAAGTTAGACCCTAACTTAAAAAAACATTTGCTAAATAAATATAGCGAATATGACATTGTGATTATTGGGGATCATCCTAAAGATAAGGCTCTTGCTGAAAACATAAATGCGCCATTCATAGGTGTGTTAACAGGAAACCATTCAGCTGAAGAATTACGATGTGGAAATGCAGCAAAAACCCTAATATTAAAAAGTATTAAAGAACTGTTTCCAAATCTGATTTATTCTTTATTCTAAAAAATAATCAGGTTAAATGTATAAAAAAAGTAAAAAATAAAATTAGCTACTCCTTTAATTCCGCGTAAATTTTCATAAATTCTTCCGGTTTCCATTGTTCCTTCATATATTTACCAATTCCAGAACTATCTCTCGGTCCAACTACAACATAAGCATCAGCTTCGTCTTCTAAAGCTCCACTCAAGCGTGCAGCCATACCTGGTATAATTAAAATTCGGTGGTTTACTTTTTTAAACACACCAAATTCTTTTGCAGCTTCAGCAATTGATCCTGCGTTAAATTGTCCTCCTGCTACTGCCGATTCAATCCCGATGCCTTCTGAATCCACAACTAAAAGATACGCATTTACATTTGCTCCTTTAATGTCTATTTCTACAGGAATTTTGGTCAACCGGTAATTTGATGTCACAAAAATAGGAGACATGTTATTTGGCTCTCCAATTTCGTATACACCAGGATCTACTGCAGGATAGATGCGAGGATCGCTGAATACGCTCTGTCTTAAGGTCATAATTACTAGTAAAGCCCAAATATCTTCCTCTTTCTTACCACTATGGAGGACAATAAGGCTCGTGTCTATAGATTCCATGATCGCTGCCATAATGATTTCTTGATATTGATGTTCCCAAAGTTTCTTATCATCGTCAATCTTAACTTGACTCCAATAAGCGGCTGGAACTCCCATGACAGGGAAACCTGCGTTTGCGTCTTCCTTATCAATTGCGGCAATCCTCAATCGAATTATATTATCATAAGTTAAAGCTACATTTCCTGGACCAAAAACAGTCATAGCGTCTAAAACAATATCTTTGACACCAAGCTTCTGCAAGGAAGCACTTAACGACATCAATTCATCTAAATCGTTTGAAACAGCTACAACTGGCATATTATTTTCAATCGCAAATTTACCTACTTGTTCCCAGGAATCTTTAGTTGCTGCATATAGTAATGGTTTTTTATCCTTAACTTCGGCAGCAGCAGCTAGTAATATATCTGGAATCATACACGTTAGCATTACAGGGAGATTAGATACTTGCGTAAGCTTCTTTGCAGCGAGTTTGAATTGATCTGTGTCACCAGATACACATCTTAATGCAATTCCACTTATTCTTAGTACATCTCCCATTCTTTCAATAACAAGATTCGTTAAATACTTAGCAGTTGCTTCTAAATCAGGATCTGAATCAGAAACCTCCATGAAAATAGCTGTCTCATTATAATATGTTAATTGATGGCGATTAAGAACTTCCTCGCCCCCAATTACGCATTGACGATCACCAACTCCAATTAAAACTGATTTTTGCGGAGGAGAAGCAAGAGCTATTAATTTATTGCGTTTAGTTGCTTGTTTTGGATCCTGCATTAGATGCGTGCAATCTTGGACTGTGACTTTCCGTTCGAGCAAATCTGTAGCAAATGCCATGCAAGTATCTCTTCCACAGTCTTTACAATTACTTTTGTCTAAAAGAGCATAAATTTCTAATGGACTAGGTCTACCCATTTTACTTTCTCCATTTTTTTAAATTGTGCCTTTTTAAATAATTATTTATTATTTTTTTATAGTTTATGTAGTTTGAATTTACATTAAAAATTTGTTTTTTCAACATTCAACGCACTGTAGTTTAAAAACGAAAGTTTAAGATTTTACAAATGTAATGAAAGAACTAGTGAGAAGTTTGATTTTAAAGAAAGAAAAAACTTTTGCGAAACAATACAATGTTGAGCTCAAACATTCTCGTAGTTCTCTCTCTCAAGATAAGGGGAGATGATGAGACAATATATTTTTAAGTAGAAAATATTTAAACTTCGAAATTTTTACTACTAAATTCGAGGTCCTCAGTATCAGCTAGTTCCCCTTCTAAATCATTTAAAAGGTTACAAAACCTTTTTCTTTAAATATCGAAATCCTAAAAATAATGTATCTATCTATAATAGTTAGAAAAAAAATGTTAAGGTTCTTTAGATGAATGTTAAAAAGATGTATGGAATTTTTTTCATAGTATATTTTACATTGGGAGTGTTTGAAGCATATTTTGTTTTATACATTCCGTTGTTTTACTACGAGATTTTGGCTGTTAATCGAAACGATTTGGCATTCATTCAATTTTTTGGGTATCTGACGTTAATATTAACGCCTTTTTTTGCCTATATTCTTGATGCTCATATAGAATCTGAACGAAATCATAAAATTCTTGTATTTCTTTGCGTCATTTTGTTATGTTCGTGCTTCTCAATCTTTCTTATTAATAAAAACACTCTATTATTGTATGGAATTTTTTTGGGAGTATATTTTCTTAGCAGGATGTTTATTCGTACAATTATGAGTAAAATTTTCCTCACACTTAGCGTGGAATCTCCAAAAATTAAACACCATATGATTTTAATCGTAAATGGGGCAATAGGCGTTAGTTTTCTAGTAGTATCTTTGGTTTTTGATTTTATTATTAAAGATGTTTACTCTTTACCTCAATGGGAATTGTTCTTCATGATCGGTTGGTTGTTGACTTTACCATTGCTCTCTATAGTACTGTTTTTGAGAAATAACACCGTGTTCAAGAAATCAGAGTTAAAAAACAATAAGCACGATACTAATAGCGAAGAAACAAATAAAAAATTTCATATAGGGTTTTTAATATTTGGAGTTTTTCTATTTATCAGTTTCTTTTTAGCTTCTTCAGATCTTTTCTTTTTATCGTTAGTAAGTTCTTGGGTTTTTACTAGATATAATGAGTCTTCGTTACGATTTTACTTTGCATTTTACTATGTAATCACGATATTTTCACTTCTTGGATTTCTATTTGCTTCAAGAATCGCTAAAAGGATAAGTAATATTATTCTTCTCTTTGTTTTTTGTTGCTTCTATTTATTTTTCCTTGTTCTCTTACCGTTCTCAAATTTCCCAATGTTTTTAGTGATTCAATGTGGTCTTGCATTTGCAGGGTATATAGCGAATTATATGTATGTATCTATCGCTCAAACGATTTCAGTGAACACGCGATATAAAACTTTTGTATATCAGATATTAGTAATGTCCCAATCAATCGCAAATATTGTTTTTACTCCTATAGGAACATCGTTATCTACTTTTATCAGTGTGGAAACGTTGATATCTTTTTCTTCAATCTTATTTGCCTTTTCCTGCGGAATTCAGTTAACTCTCGTATTGGTAAATAAGATCAAACAAATTAAAGAATTTAACTAATAGTTTTTTTTCTATACTGAGTATTTTACTTAATTTTAATTAACTCTATTACAACTTTTTTTACTATTAGAAAGCCTGATCAAAGACCAAACATTCACATCATACTTACAAAAAAAGAGAAAAAATATGGTTTTCCCGTTTAGAGTTATGTGATAACTCCAAATGCGGGAGAACAATTTAAGGAACAATTCCGGCACTTGGCATATACATCTAACCTCAACAAATTTATTGT
>Ga0255055_10000352_pt1 | contig 35810 bp, 37 predicted proteins | sample JV7_2_27_MG_FD_188633 | JGI IMG/M metagenome (GOLD analysis project Ga0255055, IMG submission 188633) | Seawater microbial communities from Jervis Inlet, British Columbia, Canada - JV7_2_27 | ecosystem: Environmental > Aquatic > Marine > Inlet | place: Canada: British Columbia | collected...
GTACAAAGAAAAAGGTTTGGAACGAGTGTTGCTATTCAAATTACTAAAGGTCAATTAAGTAAATGGATCTAAGATAAGTGATGAATAATATAGCATTCTGTTTTCTGGGGAGGTCGTTATGAAACATTCAGTCATAGCTCGAGGATTGGTGGCCATGGCAGCAATTTTACCTTTAACCGGATGTATGAGCGCACATCAGCACTACCAGCAGACCCATGGCGCCCAGGAGCGCCAAATGACAATTGGTGTTGTGCAGAAAGAAATAAGGAAAGAGATGTCGGCTGCTGAAGTGGCCGAGGTGCTGGGATCACCTAATATAGTGACAACAGACGGTGAAGGCCGCGAGGTTTGGGTCTATGATAAGATTTCGACCGATGTGACTTATTCAAAGGATTCCGGGGGCGCAGGGATTATTCTTTTAATCGGCAGTGCAAGTGGCGGTACTGCCGGTGGAGGGCTGGGTTCGGGAAATTACAGCCGATCTGCAGGAGCCCAATCCAAGACCCAGCGAACCTTGACCGTGGTAATTAAGTTCGATCAACACAACAAAGTGCGGGACTTCGCCTATCATTCCAGCAGGTTTTAAAAAGGAAAAAGTGTGATGAAGTTGGGTCGGATTTTCAAAACTTGCATGATTTTAATCTGCCTAAGCGCATTTCTGGTGGCCTGTCAAAATAGGATCCTCAAGGAAGCGTTCACGTTGTCACCTGAATCTCTTAAAGACCGCCAATTACAGACGAGAATATTTGAAGACACCGATGAGAAGGAGTTGCTTACAGCATCAGCAGCCGTGCTACAGGATCTGGGATATACCATCGACGAGACTGAGGTCAGAGTCGGTGTTATCGCCTGTTCCCGAGATAGAGATGTTACTGATCCCGGCGAAGTGGTGCTGTCAATAGCGCTTCTATTTCTTGGCATTAATCATCCATATGCCGAAAGACAAAAAGTTCTGGCATCCCTCGTGACGAAGCCCTTAAATGGGGAAAGAATTGCTGTTCGTATTACTTTCCAACACATGGTCTGGAATAGTGATTATGTCATGATAAAAAACGAACAGATTAATGAGCCTGAAATCTATCAGGAATTTTTTTCCAAGCTTTCAAAGTCTGTCTTCTTAGTGGCTCACGAGATATAGGAGGACCTGTTATGAGAAACCGTGTCATGACCATATTTATTTTAATCCTTGTCTTTACTGTTGCCTCTTGTGCCGGGCGGCAGAAAAACATCCTTGAAACGACCGGATCTCAGGTAAAGCTGAGGAGCATACAAAGCCGCGTGTTTGACATTAGTGATCATAACCGCCTGTTACGAACCATCATCGCGACACTGCAAGATTTAGGATTTGTGATCGATGACGCTGAAGAATCTCTGGGAACTGTTTCGGGCACAAAACGTTCAGGGTATTTCATACGTATGACCGTATCTATTAGACCCAGAGGAACCAATCAAATGATCGTTCGGAGCAATGTACAATATAATTTGGAGGCCATCGAAGACCCCGAGCCCTATCAATATTTTTTCTCAACATTATCCAAAGCTCTTTTTTTGGAAGCACAGCCAATAAAGTGAAATGGAGAGGCATTCAGCAGCTCAGATGCAGACCCCAATTATAGAACTTAAAAAGGTTAAAAAATAATCCAGGGCATTTTATTTGACAGACTTACTACGGTATAATATTGTTTTTAATGGGAATTCGATATTCAACAGCCATGATCGATCTGGAGAATATTTCACTACAAGAAGCCGATAAATTCGATGCAGAATCCAAATACTAGATATCATCTTGAAAACTTAACACTTGTGCTGATTTTGTCCTTTTTGATGATATTCATTGCCTGCCGCCATGATACCACCCGACGGATTTCGCCCAGAGCAGTTAAAGGCGTACTCGATCTCACCGATTGGGATTTCCAAAAAGACGGTCCGGCTGATCTCAGCGGAGAATATGAATTCTACTGGAGGCAGTATCTGTCTCCGTCGGATTTTTCAAAAGAATCCTTGCCGGAAAAAACAGGATTCATCAAGGTACCCGGATACTGGAAAGACTATGAAATAGAGGGGGGCAAACTTCCCGGTGATGGGTATGCAACTTTTCGCTTAAACATTATTCTAAATAAACAGAAGCAATCTCTTGCCTTAAGACTGCGGGAGATTTCTAATGCGTATAGCCTTTATATAAACGGTAGGAAGGCCGCATCGCTGGGTGTCCCCGGCAAAGACCGTGAAACAACTGTTCCGAAACAATTGCACCAGGTGGTTGCTTTTGAACCTCAAACCAGCCCGATAGAGATCATCTTACAGGTGTCCAATTTCCATCACAGGCGCGGAGGCGGTCCATGGGAAGTTATCCGGCTGGGAACCGAAAAGGAAACACGGGGTAACTACATAAGGCGGCTCAGTCTCGATCTCTTTCTTTTTGGCAGTATTTTCATAATGGCCCTGTATCATCTGGGACTTTTCCTTTTCAGAAAAAAAGACCGCTCCTCTCTGTATTTCAGCATTTTCTGCTTTTTGATTTCGACAAGACTCCTGACAACCGGTGGAAGATATCTGGCATTTTATTTTCCAAATTTAGACTGGGAAATATTGATCAAGATTGAATATCTTTCATTTTTTCTGTGCGTCCCTGTGTTTGCCCTGTTTTTACGTTCCATCTTCCCGAAATTCTCCAAACGCGTTCTGCGTGTCTTAGAAGTCCTTGCAATTGTTTTTTCATGTATTGTGCTCTTTACAACGGCAAGATTCTATTCATATATGGTTAACCCCTATGAAGTCATCACTATTTTTACAATTATATACGGTCTTTATATAGTCCTTGTTTCTTTTTTGCATAAAAATATTGAGGCCCTTATTTTACTGATCGGGTTTGTCATCCTCGGCATTACCACCATAAACGACATGCTGCATGTTGACCAGATCATTCAAACCGGACACTTTACACCGTTTGGCCTGTTCGTTTTTATTCTTGCGCATGCATTTCTGCTCTCCTATCGCTTCTCAACCGCCATGTCCACGGTTGAAACCCAACGCAAAGATTTAAGAGATACGCTGACTACGGTTGAAACTCAACGCAGGGATTTAAGAGATGCCCTGGGGTCTTTAAAAATGGAAATTATGGAACGAGTGCAGGCCGAGAAGGCGTTGAGAAGCGCCCACGAACGATTTCTCACGGTTCTGGATAGCATTGATGCAAACGTTTATGTGTCAGATATGCAGTCCTATGAAATCCTTTTTATGAATAAGCATATGCGGGACACCTTCGGCCATGACTTGATCGGCCAAACCTGCTGGCGAGTTTTCCGCAATGGCTCCGAACCCTGCAGTGATTGCACAAATATCAAATTGCTGGACGATGATGGTAAGCCCACCGGCGTTTATGTCTGGGAAGGCAAGAATCCCGTAACCGAAAAGTGGTACATCAATTACGACCGGGCCATTAAGTGGGTGGATGATCGTTTGGTCCGGCTGAAGGTCGCCACGGATGTAACCGAACTCAAGCAGGCCGAGAAAGCATTGCGAGAATCGGAAGAAAAATACCGAACCATCCTTCAAAGTATCGAGGAAGGCTATTATGAGGTCGATCTGGCCGGCAACCTGACCTTCTTCAATGATTCGTTGTGCAGGCAGCTCGGATATTCAAGGGATGAGCTGACGGGAATGAACAACCGGCAGTTTATGAGTGCCGAAACTCTCCGGCGGGTATTTGAAACATTTAACACCGTCTATGAAACCGGCAAACCTGCCCAAGCATTTGACTGGGAGATGATCGAAAAAGACGGGAACAAAAAATTTGTCGATCTTTCAGTCTCGTTAATGCGGGATTCAAAAGGTGAGCCGATCGGGTTTCGGGGAGTTGGCCGCGATATTTCCGAACGCAAAAAAGCCGAGGAACAGGCCAAACTCCATCAACAGCAGCTCATGCAGGTGAGTAAAATGGTCGCATTGGGAACGCTGGTTTCCGGTGTGGCCCATGAAGTTAACAACCCCAACAACTTTATCATGTTAAATTCGCCGATTTTGAAGGAAGCCTGGGAAAATGCCATGCCGATCCTGGAAAAATATTATGAAGAAAACGGTGACTTTATTTTAGGCGGCATGAATTACACCGAAATGCGCGCAAATATTCCAACTCTGTTTTCCGGCATATCCGATGGTGCCAGACGGATTAAACGAATCGTCGATGACCTCAAAAATTATGTGAGAGCTAACAATACCGATTTGACCCAATCGGTGGATATCAATAAAGTATTAAAATCGACAGTTTCACTGCTTGCCAATATGATCAAAAAATCCACCAATCAATTTTCAATTGAATATGGAACGAAATTACCGTTATTAGAAGGAAATTTCCAGCGCCTTGAGCAGGTCATGATAAATCTAACCCAGAATGCCTGCCAGGCCCTCCCGGATCCTCAAAAAGGTATTTTTATTACCATCCGATTTGACTGGATAAACTCAAATATCGTCATTAAAGTTCGCGATGAAGGCATGGGAATCCCACCTGAGGCGCTCGACCATATTGCTGATCCATTCTTTACGACCAAGCACGATTCCGGCGGTGTCGGTCTAGGTCTATCTATTTCATCAAAAATAATTGAAGAGCATGGCGGCAGCATGCACTTCGAGTCAGAAAACGGTGCAGGCACAACTGTAGAGATCGTGCTGCCCATTGAACAAGAAAATCAAACCGTGAAAGGGAATCAAGAATGACTGAATCAACCTATCCTCATTTCCCCGTCATGATGGTGGATGATGAAGCCCAGGCCATAAACAGCTTTGAAATGACGCTGCGCACTGCCAATATGAATAACTTCATCCGCTGTCATGACAGCCGTGATGTCATGCCGCTGCTTTCCAGCCAGGAGATCGAAGTCATGCTGCTGGACTTGCGAATGCCGCATATATCGGGCGAAGAGCTGCTTCCGATGATAACCGGTGACTACCCTGAAATTCCGGTTGTCGTTGTAACCGGCTCAAACGATGTGGATACGGCCGTAAAGTGTATGCAATACGGTGCATTTGACTACATACTGAAGCCGGTTGAGAAAAGCCGTCTGATTGGCGGCGTCAAGCGCGCGGTCGAACTCCGAGAATTACAGCGCGAAAATCAGTTGCTCAAGGCCCATGTACTGTCGGACAAACTGGAAAAGCCGGAAGCCTTTTCAGAAATTATTACGGTCAGCACCAGCATGCGGTCCATTTTTCAATATATCGAGTCCATCGCCAACAGCCCGCGGCCGGCGCTGATAACAGGAGAAACCGGTGTCGGCAAAGAACTGGCCGCTAAAGCCGTCCATAGGTTAAGCAATCGTGAGGGCGATTTCGTGCCGGTGAACGTGGCCGGCCTGGACGACCATTTTTTTGCGGATACACTCTTTGGCCACGGCAAAGACGCTTTTACGGACGCCCACAAACCACGCAGCGGCCTGATTGAGCGGGCAGCGGGGGGTACGCTTTTCTTAGATGAAATCGGAGATCTGAGTACGATTTCCCAGGTAAAGCTTCTGCGCCTTTTACAGGAGGGAGAATTTTTTCCCATAGGATCGGATGTGGCCAAACGCTCGGATGCTCGCATCGTGGTGGCCACGAATCAAGACCTTGATGCCCTGCAGTCATCCGGGCAGTTTCGCAAAGACCTGTATTACCGGCTCAGCGATCATCGAATCCACATACCCCCATTGAGGGATCGGCGGGAGGATTTGCCGGCTCTGCTTGAGCATTTTTTGGAAAAGGCCTCTAAAACGTTAGAGAAGAATAAACCCACCCCCCCGGTAGAACTGATCACCCTGCTTTCAAGCTATCATTTCCCCGGCAATATCCGCCAACTTGAATCCATGATTTTTGATGCGGTCAGCAATCATGCATCCGGTAAGCTTTCCATGGATTTGTTCAAAACTCATATCGTTGAGCGGCCCCCGGTCTCCTCGGCCGATGCGGCAGATTCATCCCCCGAAAAGGGAACCCTGATCAGCTTTGCGCATCAATTGCCCACACTCAAACAAATCGAACAATTGTTGATTGATGAAGCCATGAAAAGATCCAACGACAATCAATCGATTGCGGCGCTGAGTTTGGGAATATCGCGCCAGGCCTTGAACAAACGCCTCAAAAAGACCAACCAGAAAAATTCGGCCTAACGTTCATATTTGAATTAGGTTTTCCAAACCAGGTGCTTCGCACCCGGTTCCACCCGCAACGATTGGGGCACTTCGCGCCCCTGTCTTTTCCCGCCTATGGCCGTAAAATCCAAGCCACCCGCTGTGCGGGTGGTCGTTGACTCCAGATAGCAGCCATTTATTTCTTGACATTTAGGTGCATTTCAAAATACTAAAATACCAGCAGTACGCTTGCTTAAAGTGCATTCTCACACCTGCAATTCGGTCTCACTATCAAATCTCTTTTGTATTCATCTCCTCCTGCGGATGCGCGTTTCTCAACTTTTGATTTCTTCTCATTTTGTGAAGCTTTTTAAAATCCTAACCGTATAAGCTTATATAATATTTCACAAATGACGAAAAATAAATAGAAAGGAGGATCGCATGAAAAAACAAATCATTAATTATGAAACGCTGGTAAAGATTACCGGTGCCATTTCCTCCATACGGGATCCGGAGGAGGTCGTCCTGGTGACTGTAGAAAGCGTCAAAACCGCTCTGGATGTAAAGGGATGCACACTGTTTTTAATCAACCGCAAGACAAATGAACTCAAAATCGCGGCTTCGTACGGACTCAGCCAGAATTATCTCGACAAAGGACCGATTAGTTCTTTAAAATCCATCGCCGAATCTCTCGAGGAAGGACCTGTAGCGATTTATGATGTTGCGGATGATCCAAGGCTTCAGTATCCTGGGGAAGCCAAAAAAGAAGGTGTCGCCTCCATCTTGTCGGTACCGATTAAAATCCACGGCAACCTGATCGGAGCATTGCGCGTTTATACATCTCAACCCTGGGAGTTTACATTGGAGGATGTAAATTTTGTCCAGGCGGTGGCCCAAATCGCAGGAATGGCAATCGATTTGTGCCGGCTTAACAAGGGCTATAAAAGCAGTATTGAAATTCTAAAGACGATGAGGGATCCGAAACTGTTGAAATCCGCATGACACCCAAAAGTGGAGATGTCCATTTATTGGACGTCTCCATTCTATCTATGAGTATACTCCTCGTACGCTCACCTAATATTCGTATGACATTCGATATTTTTATGCTTGCCTCCCTAAAACTCCTCATGGTAAAAAATATCTAAGTTTCAACCTGTCAGGGTATTTCCATTTTCCGCATTTAAACGTGAAAGGAATATATTTATGAGTGATGATGTGTATCATCGACTGGCCAGGGTGCTTGATACACTGCCCAATGGTTTCCCGGCAACTGATTCGGGTATAGAAATCCAGCTGCTCAAGAAGATATTTCGACCAAAAGATGTCGATCTGTTCTGTGATTTGCGATTAAATTGGGAGACAGCCCAGCAGATTGCCGAACGCACAGGGCGTTCGCTGGAGGGCTTGGAGGACCATTTGACTGAGATGCAGCAACGCGGACAAATATTCGGAGTTGATGTCGGTGGCGTTAAAATATTTAAAATGCTTCCCTGGGTTTTCGGGATTTACGAGTTTCAGCTTGACCACATGGACCGGGAACTGGCCGAGATGAGTGAAGCCTATGGGAAAGTCTATGGTGATCAGTTCTTTAAAAACCAGCCCCAGCTCATGCAGGTAGTTCCGGTTGAAAAGGAGATTCAGGCCACCCATGAGGCCCTGCCCTATGAGAAGGTATCTTCCATCATCGAAACCGGAAAATCATTCCATGTACAGGATTGCATCTGCAAAAAAGAACAGGGCTTGCTCGATAATCCCTGTGACCGTCCTTTAGAGGTTTGCATGGCCATCGCACCCATAGAAGGGGTGTTTGACGACCGCCGGAATGGGCGCAATCTGTCCAAGGAAGAAGCCTATGCCTTGATCGACAAGTGTGAGGAAGACGCTCTGGTTCACCTGACCTGGAATGTGGAAAGCGGTCATTTTTTTATCTGCAATTGTTGCAGGTGCTGCTGCGGGGTCTTGCGTTCGATCAATGAGTGGGGCATTTCAAATGCGGTAAATTCATATTATCTTGCCGAGATTGATCCGGAAGTCTGCGCCGCCTGCGGAACATGTGCGGACGAACGTTGCCAGGTCCATGCCATTGAGGAAGGCGAGGATGCTTACAGCGTTATTAAGAAAAAATGCATTGGCTGTGGTCTTTGTGTCTCCACCTGCCCTTCGGAGGCAATTCAGATGGTGCGGAAGCAACCCGAAGAGATCGTGCCGCCTCCAAAGGATGAAATGGACTGGTACGAAAAACGCGGGAACCTGCGAGGGGTTGATTTCAGTAAGTACAAATAATTTCAACTTGAAAGGTTTGCTGTCAAGTTTTTTGCGAATGTGCCGATATCATTAGAGTAAATTCGGATTTTTATATTCCACGGTGTCTGAAACATGGACGAAAACCCTGAAAATAGAGACAACGCCCGCATAGATTATAAATCACCGGTTAGTATCGAAAACTTGAAAGCCGGCGTTATATATCAGGCCAGAATGCTCGATTACAGTAAGCATGGCCTGTATTTTGAGACAGACAGTTTGCTACGTCTGGGTGAAGAGGTTTTCATTGGGATCGAATATTCACCGTACGCTGATTCTAATGAAACTTACGAATGTGTGCGTGCAAAAATAATGTGGCGCCGGGAATTGCCCACTTCTTATTTTAAGTATGGCTACGGTGTCAGATACAGCATTGATTATGATAAACAACGTTCGCACCACACTAATTTGAAAATAGTGGAGGACCAAAGGAAACATCATCGCAAGCCGTATTCCAAATCCATCGTTTATGCCACCAAAAACCGTCTTAAAAAGGCTATAACAAAAAATATCAGCCCTGCCGGCGTCTTTATCGAAACCGATGAAACCCTCCAAGTCGGACAAACAATTACGCTGGCGGTTCCATTAAAAGAGGCCAACATTGCCAAGATTAAAGCTAAGGTGATATGGTCGAGCCGGGACGGGTTCGGGGTAAAATTTATGCGCATCAAAAAAAATAAGCGTTTCCCGGCCTAGCGCTTAAGACCCATCTCTTTGCATGCCTAGCTTAAATCCTTATTTAATCGGCTTTATTTTTGATTTATTGTAGGGTATTGATTATAAAAAATCTTTTGGGCTTTTTTTTATCATCACTTTAAGTTTAGGAGGATAAAATGACCGCAGCAATTATTATCGGGGGAATCATTCTTTTGGTAATCATATTGGTAGCTGCTATTTACAACAGTCTTGTCACACTGCGAAACCGCTACAAAAATTCGTTTTCTCAAATCGATGTCCAACTCAAACGCCGCTATGACCTGATACCGAATCTGGTTGAAACCGCAAAGGGTTACATGAAGCATGAACGCGAAACCCTGGAAGCCGTCATCAACGCCAGAAACAGCGCTTTAAGCGCCAGTCAGAAAGCATCCGGAAACCCCGGCGATCCAGCCGCGATGAAAGATCTGGCCAGCGCCGAGACCTTACTTACGGGAACGTTAGGCCGTCTTTTTGCTCTGGCTGAAAATTATCCTGACTTGAAGGCGAACCAGAACATGCTGCAGCTCCAGGAAGAGTTGACCTCGACTGAAAACCGCGTATCCTTCGCCCGCCAGGCATTTAACGATTCAGTCACCGCTTATAATATCGCCTGCGAAAAATTTCCCCATACCATCATAGCGGGCATGTTTAACTTTTCTCAGGCACAATTGCTGGAGTCCACCGAAGCTCCCGAAGAAAGAAAAGCGCCCAAAGTATCTTTCTAGTTAGAAGTGCCTAAAGTGACTAAAATGAGCTAAAATGCCTAAAATGATGGTGTCGCTGCGCTCCATCTGTTTTTAAAATGGTAGCATTCCTCAATTTTAGGCATTTTAGATCATTTTCAATTTTAGCTCACTTTTTGTTATGAACGTCTTTAGAACTTTTTTTCTCTGTCTTCGAAGATGAACTGCTAATTTTGAGATCGCATAATGGATTTTTTTAAAGAGCAGGATAAATCAAGAACAAAAACCACACAGTTGATCGGCTTGTTTATTTTGGCTGCCTTGGCGGTCGTGTTAGCGGTTTATGCGATTGCTGTCTTTATAATGTTTTCCCATGGCGCCCGCCAACCGGGCTTCAATCCTGCGCAATTTCACTGGGTCCAGCCCCACCTTGGATTCTGGGTGGTCAGCGTCACCCTGCTGGTTATTTTTATCGGCAGTATAACCAAAATTATTGGGTTGGCGAAGGGCGGAAGTTCGGTCGCTGAAAATCTGGGCGGAAGGCTCGTCAATGCGTCTACCACAGATCCCGACGAGCGCAAGCTTATAAACGTTGTCGAGGAGATGTCGATTGCATCCGGTATTCCGGCGCCCCAGGTTTACATCCTCGACCGCGAAAAGGGTATCAACGCGTTTGCCGCCGGCTACGATCCGAATGATGCGGTGGTTGCCGTTACCCATAACTGTCTGAAACTGTTAAACCGAGATGAGCTGCAGGGTGTTATCGCCCATGAATTCAGCCATATCTTAAACGGTGATATGCGTTTGAATATTCGTCTAATCGGTTTTCTCAGCGGAATTATGGTAATTGCCAACATCGGATATCTTGTTCTGCGATCCAGATCCGGAAGCAAAAAAAGCAGCGCCCAAATTGCTCTGATAGGAATCGGCCTGTTGGTTATCGGTTTTGTGGGCCAATTATTTGGCAGGATTATTCAGGCGGCGGTATCCCGTCAGAGAGAATATTTTGCGGATGCCTCGTCGGTTCAATTCACGCGAAATCCCAAAGGCATTTCAGGGGCCTTAAAAAAAATCGGCGGATTTAAGCCGGGATCCAGGGTTCGATCGCCCAATGCCGGAGAAATATGCCATATGTTCTTCGGAAAAGCCATTCGCACTTTGTTTGCCACCCACCCGCCGTTATCCAACAGAATTCAGCGCCTGGAACCTGGTTTCGATGGAGACTTCATTGCGCTAAAGATCTCTGACGAAGAATCCGGGCCGGTTACACCTGATCTCAAAAAGCCCGAAGCAGATGCCATAAAACCGCCGGTTGCAGCATTTGCCATCGCAGCCGATTCGGTTATCAAACGACCGGGCAACATAACTTCGCAAGATCTTAACCATAGCCTGAAGATTTTGGCCGCAATTCCGGATAAAGTCAAAACCGAACTCAGCGACATCCTGGGATCGATCTTAATCACCTGCGCAATGTTATTAGATAAGGATCCGGCCGTAAAACGCAGTCAGATCAAAAAACTGCAAAAGGTTGTGCCGGCTGCTATCATCCGGCAAACTTTACTTCACGAAAAAGATTTGAAAGATGTAAATCCTCAACTGCGGCTTGCCATCATGGATCTGGCTTTACCGTCTTTACGGCAGATGTCCGCTCAGCAGTATCTAAAATTTAATGAGATTATTCAGATCCTGGTGGAAGCCGATGCGAAGCTTTCCCTGTTTGAGTTTGCGCTCCAGGAAATCATTACCCACCGCCTGGGAGCGACCTTCAAGCGTCAAAAAAAAGAAACCGTTTATAAAAACATCGGGTCACTGGCGTTGGGTGCCGTCAATATTCTCTCAAAGCTGGCCCACGTGGGACATCCTGAAGAAGCTGCAGCGCGGGCAGCTTTTAAGTCCGGATGGGTGAAATTACATATACGTGATTCAGGCTGGGACTTGCTGCCGGCCACAAAGGTGACGTATAGGGCTTTGCACGTTGCCATGAAACGGTTTTCACTGGCCACCCCGGGTGTTAAAAAAACCATCCTGGACGCCTGTGCGCACTGCGTGCTGCACGACCAAAAAGTGACGGCAAATGAGGTTGAACTTTTACGTGCCGTTGCCTATTCGTTCGACATACCACTGCCTCCATTTATAGAAACCTGGGGCCATTGATCTGAACTGCTGCAAAGGGTACTAGTGTTGCGTCCTGCAAAAATTTTACAAAAGTCATAATGACCCTGGTTTCAGGTTTCGGTGTTCAGGTGTCAGAGGTATTATTGGACGGGCACCCGAGTACGAGAACGAGGACGAGGACGATATTTTATTCTCCTCATCTTACTCGTCCTCGTCCTCGTACTCGAAAATCGGTTGGAACCCGAAACCTGACATCTTTATTTTTGGGGGACCTGACACTGGCGCCTGATAGATAGAGAGGGAATGTAAATTGTTCGGATTCAGTGATGATCAGAGGCGGGTAATATGCGTCGGGCAGTCCAATAGTATTTACCCCAGTAATACCTGTCGATTTTCGACAGGGTCACGCCTTTGTTTTTGGAGGCGTGCACAAATTCGGACCTGCCTAAATAAATACCCACGTGACGCGGATAGGATGGCGGCTTAAAAAAAACCAGGTCCCCGGCCCGAAGTTTCCCGAAAGGCACCGGCTGTCCCTGTCCTACCTGGGCTCGAGTGGTGCGCGGCAAATCGATGTTAAAGACATCTTTATAGACCGCTTTCACAAAACCGGAACAGTCGATTCCCCGGCTGCCGGTCCCCCCCAGACGATGCCGGGTTCCATTCCAATGCCTGTATTCCCCGCGCAGACGTTTTTCAATTTCAGCACCGGCAGAATCGCGTTTTGCGACTTTAGGATGCGCTGATCCTGTAGTTGTCACGCCGGACTGCTTTGGGGGCGTCGCACATGCCGAAATCAGAAAAATTACAGCCAGAACAAACAATCCATGCAAGTTTAAAGACTTATCACTGCAGAAGATTTTTGGCGCAGGTTTCATTTTTTGTTCCCAATTATAAATCGTTAAATGCGTTCGTTTAAAAAATGAGGGCTTCATAGGGTTAACGATCGGCTAAAATCCCGATTTCTTGAGTTTTAGCAAACCGCGTTCACGCAAAAAGTCCCGCAAATTCATGCCTTTGTTTATTGGAGACGCTTAACCGGTTCGCAAAGTCGACAGGCCGATCCTGTTTTCAAATATTTTACCCGAGAAAAGTTGCCTGCGGAAAACCTTGTTTTATTATTAGAGGAGATTTTTAAATCACGTAATTGGAGGATGAGGCATGCGCAATATAATAATCGCTCTTATTTTGGTACTCACAATGGCTCCGCTGGTATCAGCGGAACCCGGCCTAATCAATGTAAAAAGTTCTCATGATGTCAAAAATACGGCAGATCGCCTGGAAAACATTTTAAAAGAAAAAGGCATGAACGTCTTTCTGCGAATCAACCACACAGAGGGCGCCCGCAAAGTGGGCCAAGAATTACGGCCAACGGAGTTGTTGATATTCGGCAATCCGAAAGTCGGAACACCCCTGATGCAATGTAGCCAGACGATGGCGATCGACCTCCCACAGAAAGCGATCATCTGGCAGGATGAAAGCGGGCAGGTATGGCTGACCTACAATAACCCCCAATACCTGGCAAAGCGTCATGGGATCGATGGATGTAAAGCGGTTCTGGATAAGGTCCAAAATGCGCTTAAAAATTTTGCAAAAGCAGCAACAAGCCCTTAAAACACGGATAACATGCATTTACCGACGGCTCACCGGATCACAAGGCGAGCAATCCATTTCTTATCCCATATAGAGCCTTAAAAATATATTGACCACCAAAAGGGCAAATATAGACGGAATAATCATGGCTTTGGCTCTTAAATTGGGGCTGGTGATAATATCTTTTAAACTTAAATACCCCCTGCTCAGACCCAAATATAGACCGCATAACAGTATTATCCCCTGGATGAGGGGTATGGATTGCGGATAAAAAGGTTGAAAAGGAAAATTGGCGGTGCCCAAAATATCCCAGCCCAACCCTAAAGGATCAGACAAGACATTGAGGATATAACCGTAGTTCACCATCAGCATCGGCAAACTGAAAGCGATCCAGGAAAATATACCAATTGGAATGAGTATGTAAGCCAGTCGCAAAATAACGGTGCGGTTGTCCTCCTGACTCCCGGCAAAGCGCCTGGCCGCACGTGCGACGAGGGCGAAAAGTCCAGGGAACACTCCCAGCGCCAGAATCCAAATTAAAGCCACATAAATAAGAAAGGGAAGGATTTGTCTGCTTTCGGTCACATTGGCCGCATCTTTGATGACGCCCCAGGGACCCGACATGGTAACACTGAAGACAATGGCCACCACCAGCATGATGATCGCATTGAACATTTCATCATACCCTTTCAATTTCCGGTCGGATCCGAAAGGCCGGATAAAAACACCAACGTTATCTTTGGGACAGCTCTTAATGCACTCCGTGCACAACCCGCAATAATTATTGCGGGTCATTGTGCCGATATTTTGTTTCCAGGGACAGGCCCAGCCGCCGGGTCCTCCAGCATAACATGACTTTTCTTTATGTTTCCTACACGTCTCAAAATCAATGGCCCTGAGCTCGGTCATCGAGGCCATGGAATAAGTGCCCAAGAATCCGCCCACCGGACACAGGTACTGGCAAAAAACCCGACGCCGGTAAATCAGCGCAAGCAATACGCTCATGACCAGGATAATCAGAAACAGCAATGCCGTGGCAATTGGACGGGTGATGAGAATAATACCGAAAGAGATCAGAGCCAGAAAAAGGATATTTTGCAGCCAGATGTTGTCCATTAATTTTGGCCAGTCCTTTTGCAGACCGGTGAACCGATGGTGCAACGTTTTAAACGGCTTCTGGATATAATGAACAGCCGTAAAGCCTCTGCGGCTCAGCCACTCCGAAGGCGCCGGCAACGGGCATACCATACACCAGATTCTGCCGCCCAACGGAACGATAATGGCCTTAAGAACAAACCACCACAGAATCCAGACGAAGATAATCGCAATGTTACGATTGCCCACCGGGCTGCCCCACAGACTGCTGATAATGAAAAGATAAAATACGACAAAATTGGGCAAAATAATCAAAAATTGAAAACTGCGTAGCTTAAGGATTTTTTTAAGCCACGGAAATTTTTCCAGAAGATTGATGCGTCGAAAACCTGAAAAGCTGGAGCCGGTATCTGTTCGGAAATAGACCAGCAGGCTGAACACCAGCCAGATGGATAGGGATATAAACAGATAATAGGAATTATTCGGTTTTACGATTAACTCGCCGGTCATAAAAGGATGCAGGTTCCCGCAAGTTTGGGTACAGCGAAAGGTGAACTTGCCGGCCTTATCCGTCGCAAATTCGACTTCAGAAACCCTGTCCCAATCGGCCTGAAGTTTGCCGTCGTCGTCTTCCCAGGTATACTTTAGGAAGGTGACACCTTTTCGCATGATAAATTCAACCGGATGCCCATCCAGAAGGAAACCGTGGGTGGCATCAAGGCTTGTCGGCTTTAAAACAATCTTATCGCCTTGGTTTACTATGATCCTTGATGGGGAATAGCCGTACTTTTTGGCCTCAAGTGCAAGAGTGTGGGTACGGGTCTTGGCGGGTAACAACTGAAATGACAACGGAATGGCCACGGCCACGACCAGAGTCAAAATAATTAAAATCCAGGCTTTTTTTCTGTTCATCTTTTCAAAGATAAAGGTGTCAGGTGTCGGGTTTCAGGTGTCAGGCTTCAAGGTTCAGAGGTTCTGGGTTCAGGGTTCCAAAAGTTCAGGCCCCGAGCATGTCGAGGGGAGCTCATCACAGGCTGGCTGCTGGCTTCTCTCCTCTGTCAACCGACATTACCTCTGATCAGTTGCTGTTATTATTTAACCTCTGAACCTGGAACGTTGAACCTTTGAACCAGGAGACTGACACCTGAACACTGAAACCTGAAACCGTAGTCATCACGATTTTTGTAAATTACTTGTGAGTCGTAACACCATAATCAGTTTGTTGATTTCGGATTTAAATCGGCAATAGTGCTATCGGTCAGGTACGCAAACAAAGCGGTTGATTTTTTACCTTCCCACTCCCGTGGTCCCAAAGCTTTGCCGATTATTCTTCCGTTCTTATCGAGAATAAATGTTGTCGGTATGGAGCGTATACCCAACCCGGCGCCGACATCTCCGGTTATATCCAAAAGAGTTGTGAATGTCAGCTTATGTTCCTTGAAAAATTTTTTTACCCTTGAAGCCGATTCCTGTAAATTTATCGCCACCATTACAAAATCTTTATCAGTAAACTTCTGATGTAATTTCTCCATAGACGGCATTTCGATCACGCAGGCAAGACACCAGGTCGTCCAAAAATTGATAAACACAATTTTGCCCCTGAATTCGGAAAGGCTGATGGGCCGTCCGGTTGGATCGCTGAGCCTGATCTCAAGCGGGTCGGTATCCGGGGGAATTTGAAGAACGCCCATATCGCTAAATAGCTGCTCTAATTCCTGGTTTGCGGTCTTGGCAAAAAGATCGATCTGTAAAAAGCCAAGGCCAATCATTCCAAAAACGATCAGCATACAAAGTAGAAAAACGGTTTTGCGGGTTGTCTTCATTATAATTGCGTCTTTTTGTTCAGAGTCAATTTATTAGAGTCTTAGTTGTGAATTCTTTGCATTTTGTGCAAAAACATTTTCGCCACCAAGACACCAAAACACAAAGGTTAATTTTTACAAACAGTTTTGCTTTGTGTCTTTGTGCCTTGGTGGCCATTTTTCCAGTTTATCCGGGTTAGGGGCTACAATGCAAACTTATTTAAAAACGGAAGCAGGCCGGGGATTAAAATGAGCTTATTGGTGAAAATCATCAGGCCCAAAATGACCATGATAACACCGCTGATCACTTCCAGAATTCGCATGTATTTCTTAATCCGGTTAAAAAATCTCCAAAATTGGTTTATGCCGATAGCCGTCAATAAAAAAGGGATCCCCAGCCCCAGGGAATACATTAAGAGAAGCAAAACGCCCTGGTTTACCTTTTCCAGGGTACCGGCGTAGGTCAGGATAACCCCCAAAATGGGGCCGATACAGGGGGTCCAGCCAAAAGCAAAGGCGGCCCCGATGAGCAACGCCCCGACATACCCGAATCGCTTATCTTTAATTTGAAATCTAGCTTCCTTATATAAAAAACGGGGCCGGATGAGACCCATCATGTAAATACCGAAAAAAATGATTACCAGTCCTGCCAATTTTGTCAGGATAGACATTTTTGACGAAATAAATGTCCCGATCCAGGTGGCAGTTGCTCCCAGCAAAATAAACACCATGGAAAATCCAATGATAAAGAAGATCGAATTGTAAAGAATAATTCGTTTTTCTTTGCTCAGAAAAGGCGTGCTTTCTTCTTTTTCCCTGATCTCAGCAAATGAGACGCCGGATATAAAGGAAATATATCCCGGTACCAGGGGCAAGACACACGGAGATAAAAAAGAGATCAAACCGGCGCCAAACGCCATATAGATTGAGACATCAGGCAAATTTTAAAACCTTTCCGTTGGGCAGAATTGATAAATGCATCGGCAACAGCCGAATCCCGACTTGACCCGACGTTTATTTATATAGAACACCCGGAGTCCCCCGGGTAAGATCCAGTTGAATCGTGACATCCCCTTTTGCAGGCACAACGACAGCCTTTTTTTGGCTCTTTAATTTTTGATGCCAGGATTTGATGAAATATTTTCCCGGAGGAAGATCCTTTACGCCGGTTAAACCGGTTTGTTTGAGGTGGCTCGAGTCCGGGATTTCAAATTGACCCTGTTTATCCGTTACGGCAAAGTAAGGGTTTTTCATCACTAGAATATAAGCGGCCATTTCGGCATGCACATCACAGCGCAACTCCACGATTCCGGGTTTATCGAATACCACGGATTTGCTCTCTCCGGCCGTGTAACTTCCCAGGTTAAATTTTTTGGTGCGCGACATCGAAAAAACATTATGATCCACCTTATCATTATTCGGAAAATCAACCGTGGCGCCTACCAAAATCGGCAATACATGCGGCACGAATTCCAGGTTGCGCTGATCCATAACGAATTTTGCTTTTGAAAGATCTGCAGTGGCCGGGGGTGCCTTGCTCAGATATACCAGGATATTTTCAGGCGTACGCAGTCCTTTTACCTTTAGCGCCCCTTTAACATTCCCGGCAAACGCCTGTCCCGGCAGGTACAAAAAAGTCAAAAAAACAATTGAAAATATAATCGTATAAAACTTCCGCAAATTATTTTCCTCCTTAAACTACCAGACACTGCTGGTAATTAAGATGTCCTCGACGTTCCAATTTTTTACCTTTGCCAGCGACCTGATCGCCGGACGATAGATCAGGCTGGCTTCGGCCGTGGGTTCGTCTTCAGGATCTTCGATTAAAAATTCGAATTTAAACGTTGTTGTCTTTTTAGGCCGGATGCGGGTATCTGAGACAATCCGGGTGGCTTTCCAGAAGGGCACATGTAGATTGCCCTCATCATCACCCAGTATCCGCGCGAAGGCCGCCCCCGGAAGCCCGGCATAATTGCCCGTTTTAACATTCCCCTTTCCGGTCCAATCCGGAAGTGTGCTGCCGTTTATCATTTTAAGGGCTTTTCCACTGGAGTCCGTCGCTTTAAGCAGTAACATCACGCTGCGCATGGTCTCTCCGGTGGGCACCCAGTGACCGCCGTTGGTATTGGTGACGAAAGCTGTAATCGTCAGTTTGTTGTCGGAAACATCTCCTTCCAGCTCCAGACCCAGGGCGGTCTTTAACTGGATCTCCGTGCCCCCGTCAAAATGATGGGGACGAATGTTTTTCGGTGACCTGAAGTTGCCCCACATCTGCCGAGCGTTTTGGTCGACGACATAATTATCGTAAGGCAGCATCTCTTTGCGCCAGCTCATATGACAGTCCTGACATTTTTTGCCCTTGTTGGTATCACCCGCAGGAAGTTGATCCTGCCACTGCTTCCACTCCTGATAGGTGGTCTGGATGGGAATGGAGGTTTTGTCTTTCAGACCAAATGCTTTCCATTCGGCAGTTGAATAAATTTTACTGCTGTCCCAGACTTTGCCGCCCGCCAGCTTTTGGGACTGACTGTGGCACAGGGAACAAAACTGCCCCTGATCGAAGACCGGGTTATACGAGGCCGCCATTGGCGGTGCAACCACATCATCATAAGGACCAAAGACAAGAATTGAGTTGCCCTGAACAGGCGTTTGCCTTTCATGAACGGCTGTCGCCTGGCTGGGTTTAGTCTTGTCCTTAATGACTTTTCTGACCTTGTGACAATAGTCACAGCTAATCCCGTCCCATTCTGTCGAAGGCGAGCCCAGCACGTTTTTTAAATCCTGAGATGCCGGAATAGCGCCGGCAGCCGATGGTGCGTGGCAGGTCGTACAGTTGCCTTCGCTATTGGGGTTGTCCAGCCGGTATCCGGGTCCCACACCCGGCCGATTAAACGCATCGGTTCCGTAATACATGTTCAGCAATTTGGGATTAGAGGTGGTGTGGGCCATTTTAGATTGGTCGTAGTAGCGGGTCAGTTTTATATGACATCTGGCACAGGTAACCGGAGAAATAAAACGATAGCCGGCGCGATCATCCAGAAAGACCGGGTTTAAAAAGATGTCCCGCGTGCGGCCTGAGAAATTGGCAATCTGTCCGTTGTTGAACCAGCCTTCCTTGCCGGCGGTGACGATCGCGCGTTGGCCCGCTGAAGGCGCGGTTTGGAGTTCATAGCGCCCCTGCCGGTCGGTGAGCGTAAAGTTATCTGTCCCGATTATTCTGACTCTGGCGTTTTCCACCGGGCCATAGGTGGATATGACACGGCCCCGGATTACGGGACCTGTAAGTTCTTCGGCCGCTGCTTGAACGCCGCCGGGTTTTTTCAGATAAAAAACGATCAATAAAACCGCTATTATGATGATGCCGGCAAACGGGAGTATTTTTTTTATCATCTTAAAATTTGAATAGTTCATATCAACTCGATGTCGGGCTAAATTAAATCTTGGGGGCACGGGTCAAACCGGCCGCAGTAGACCTTACAGCAATCGTATCCTGGGAGGTGATAGATGCCTATGGCGGGGAAGGAATTAGGCTTTAACCACCAGCGTACCCTGCATGTTCTGATGGTTGTCGCCACAGATCGCATTGCAGGAGAAGGTAAAAGTGCCAACCTTATCGGCTTTAAACGAAACGAAAACGGCCTTTCCCGGCTGAATTCCGTCAGTTAAAAAGACACCAAAATCTTTTAGGCTGAAACCGTGAACCACGTCGCTGCTCATCAGTTTTAGAACAACGACATCGTCTTTTTTAACTTCGAGTACCGGGTTTTGAACAGGTTGTCCCTGTTTTTGCCAGAAAGAAATCGCATCAACGGCCGTCACCTCGCCGATTACCCAGCCTCGTTCGGAATGGCCGGTAAGGGTAAGCATTTTGGCTTTGTCAGGTAAATGTTGAGATGATGCATAATTATTATAATACGAAATGCCCAACGGCACCCCGGCTAAAACTATCGCTAACAAAACAAGGAAGAAAAGATCCAGTTTTTTATTCCTGCTTTGCATAAAAGACTCCTTACTAATCAATTTTACCAACAGCTGGATTTGGGGCGATATTGTCCTTAATTACAGCCGTCAGGGATATTGGATGTATTTGGGTCCTAAAAAGAATTTCAATCTTTTGTTAACCCGGTTCTCTAAAAAATGCGTATTTTAGACGAGCATATCCGCATACATTCAGATGCGCATAAAATTAATTGAGCAGTATCAGTCGACCGGATCGCTTATCTATACCGACGAGCTGTATGACCTCGTTATTCTCTGCGATGATCTCGGCCTCATAAAAGCCGCCATTATCGGTAATTTCCCCAATTTTAAGCTGGGGATTTAATCTTTTCACATAATTGGTCACGATATCCCGGGCCTGCTCCTGGGTAAGTGCCTGCTTTTGGGCTAAATATCCATTTTGATCACGCCTCTGGGGTACATAGCCTTGCCCCCCACCCTGGCCCCATCCACAGGCATTCGCGATATCTATACCGACAAAATTGATCAGCAGTGCAATGGTCAAAACCATAGAAGCGGTAATAACGGGTTTCGTTAGTCTTATCATTTTTTTGGCCTCCTTAATTTATTTAGACGAATATCAAATTTTATTTTTAATATGAATAGCAATGGTTGTGCCACCTGATCACAATAAGCCGGGGCAACATTATAATGTATTGAATTAAAATGAAATTTTTAGAATCCCTTTATTAATTACAGTCTTTTCAAACCGGTATGTCCCAGAATATGCCTGCAAGCTGGATAAAAAGTATCCACTCGACAGCCTAAACCGGATAAAAAGTTACCAGCAAACGAATTAATAATGGGGATAATCTAAGAAAATTGAAATGGGAGGATTCAACACAGCAGGGATTGGTTGAGTAAATAGATCGGGGCTTGCCCACCTGAATCTGACAAAGGCAATTGTGAAATGAACTCTCCGGGAATATGGACTAGTCCATATTCATCAGAGGCGGCGGCAAAAATGCCGGAATACCCCTGGTGGTATGATCTTGCAGAGGAAACAATGCCGTGAAATTCATCCGGACTCTGACTGGTTTCAAAGCCGCAGGTACTGTTTTGCGCAGCAGCCTGGCACCCATGCGGCGCCATATCCGTGTGAGTACCCGGGGCTTGCGAATGCGCCGGTTCGGCACAATTTAAACAACCGACACCACCTTTGCAACTGTCGGCCATCGCACCGCTAAGCGGAAAACTGATGCTTACAAAAAGTATAAAGATGAACCAGACCGCTTTTCGAGAGAACCCTTTGCGTATGTTTAATTTTACATTCATACCACACAGTAGTATATAAGATTTGAAATTAGACGTCAAGATAAAAAATACATCGGGATTCAATTTAAAATTAGGCGGAAACTCATCATTCTACGGCCGGGCTTAACATATCCGGCAATAGCAATAAAAAATATGTTGATTTCACATCCGCCAAACTAAATTTAGGCATACTCCAAGCTTTAAGGTTTGGCTTCTATCCATCGAACGATATCCGCTGAAAGGTTTTCTTCCACCCGAATTTGCCACCCGGCCAAACGAATATTATCTATCGTCTTGCGATTGATATTGGCACCCACCATCCGAACGACCATAGGATTGAATAGATCAAACATAATTTTTAATATAAAATTCCCCGGTCGCATGTGTTCAAGAAGCAAAAGTCTGCCTTCAGGTTTGCAAACCCTGCGAAGTTCTTGCAATCCTTTTACCGGGTCCGGCACCGAACAAAATACAAAGGTGGCAAAAACCGTATCAAAAGAATGGTCTGGAAATGCCAAATTTTGAGCGTCCATTTCCAGAAGCCTAACATCCAAAACGAGTTTTTCGGCCTTTCGGCAGGCCCTGGAAAGCATCCGAGGACTCAGATCGATTGCTGTAATATCAACGTCTTCTGGATAATACGACAGGTTCTTCCCGGTCCCCACGCCGACCTCCAAGGCTTTTGGTCCAACAATGCTCGTCCGCAACCTTTGTCTCCATGATGCAAAGCGCATTTTCTCAACTGGCGCCTCCACAAAATCAAAAATCAAGGCCATCCGATTGTAACGCCTTCGCGTAAGATCAAGTGAGGATCTTTTGGACATAAATAAAATTCTTTCTTCGTAACTAAATTTCTTGAGAAATATAGTTCTTAATTTACGGCCCGCCGTTGAGTTGCAAAGTTGGAATTCCAAAAAGAGGATAGTTGCGGTCCACGTTACCGATACCCAATCCCAAGGTGTTGTTACTGCAAAACATTTGGGGGGCATCAAAAAAATCGTTATAACCGTATGGGGCTACATCATAATCCGCAAGAGCCATGAAGGGAATCTCGCGCTCATTCATAAGGTTTGCAAAGTGACTGTGGGTAATGGATAAAAACTGAAATCCTTCGGGGCCCCAGCCTGTACAATTCGTCATTGTTTTGCGAACCTGGGAGACGGTCATCGTTTTGAATTTTCCTCCGGACTGAATCTTGGCCCAATAAAAACCTTTCGGGCGGGCCGGAGCTCCCGGGCGTAGCCGGATGTCCTGGGGTTTATTAAAATCAACATATTCGCACTGCCAGGTTCTCCTATTTCTGAATGCACAAGCATACTCCCAGACAAGTTTTCCGGAAAGCACAGCGTCTGAATAGCCATATCCATCATCTCCAAAGCCGTAAAAAAGAGCTAAACCGATAAAGCCCTGGATTCGGTCGTCTTCGTTTAAGGTTGGTGGTGATGATGCTTCCACCCTTTCAAATTCATCTCGCTTGATACCCCAGTTCATTTTTCGGTTAGCTTTATACCAAAAACGGATCTGTTCGTTTATAGAAAGTACTCGATTTAGTGGTTCTTTATGCGCAACTTTTGAAAATAGGTTATAAGGCCAAAAGAAAAATCGCATAATTGATACCCCTTTTGAAGCCCTTCGGGCGCTTGGGTAATTCTATCACACCAATCTAATATCGAACATAATTGGTTCATTTTTTCAATAGAATCTATCAACAGTTTATGCATTCACCATTACAGGTTAGCAATCATGATACCATTCCCCTGTGCAATCAATAGTTTTATCTTTAATTGTCTGAAAACTTTGGGATTTAAATAAACTTTTTATTTCAGTCAAAAAATTTAGCCAATCTTATTAAACCAAACTGAGTAAAAATTTCGCAGTTGTTTTGAATCGAAATCGATTAAGTGTATAAAAAATATCCACCGCTGGGAATTCAATGCGACCGTTGTATTTTCTTTTTCTATTATTATAATCAGTTAGAGAAAATGCCATAAGCGGCATGCAATTTGCTAAAATATTTAAAGGATCTGATCGACCAAAGGATAGATGAGCTCAGCAAACTGGAAGCCGAGCTGGACCATCGGCTTTCTGGAACTGAATATCAAAGGAGGTAACATTATGAGACGTTTTATGATTCCAAGACTCGCGCACTGCAGCCAGGGTTGCAGTCCCCGGTCCCGGGCACGACTTTAAACTGCCCATTTAATTTTCGAGAGTAAGATTTCGATTCAGCATTAAAACTTCAAATTTAAGAGTCTGCGGAAGGATAGGAAAATACGTTATGATCAAATGGATATTTACAAAAATAAAGCAAAATCATTTTTTGGCCATGGTACTATGCTGCGCGATTCCGATAGTCGGAATTCTGGCGCTTTCTGCTTTCGGTGTCCTCGGGTCCTGGGCCTATTTCCTTATGATCCTCATATGTCCCTTGGGCCATATTTTTATGATACGCGGCATGCATTCTGCTCATGCAGATTCAAATACACATGTTGAAATAAAAAAGATTGAACATAACTAATAAAAAATTCTTAGCATGAATTTTAAATTAACGGATTTAGCGCTATGAGCCGGGTCAATCGCATTGATGCTGGAGATATGAGATTGACCGGGAGGATTTTTCGCCATTATAAAATCCTTGACCTTATACCACAATGTGGCTATAGTTAAAAGTTGATTAATACAATTGGCTATTTTAGATGAAATTCACCCGAAAAAATCTCATTCTATTCATCATAATAGGAATTGTGGCTTACAATATTCCTGTGATCGCATTGTGTTCATCTCACTGCGCTACGGTTAACCCCGACATCAATTCCTTTAAAGATGCAAGTTGCTCAATTTCGTCCCATTCTTTTGTACAATTTGGCATTGAGTTTTCAATCCTCATTATATTGCCTCTGATTAGCCTTTTGGCGGTTATTAAAAAATTGTGCATACCAACCGGATTCTTTTTTCCCCCCTTTAGACCACCTAAACCTCTCTACTAAAAAATCAAATCAATTGATACGCACTTTTAGTGGTTTTTTGTTCTTCTAAATGACCTGGACATTTATACAGTTCTCCTTTTGGAAGTTGAATAAAAGGGCTTTTCTGAAAATCTTAGACGAACAAAAGTAGATCGATAATCGGAAGCGCTATCCATATTTTCTCAAGGAGTAAAAAATGAAACAGTTTTGCATGTGGTTTGCTGTTTTGGCGATTTTTTTATTAATATTTGCGTTTTGGAATCCAGGCGGGGCAGTCGGGGATCCCATCACGGCTGTCGGTGCTGTTAAATTTAATAAGGGCACCGTTGCCCCGGATTTTTTTATAGAGAACCTGGCCGGGGATCGGGTAAAGCTTGAAGACTTCCGGGGCAAGGTTGTTTTGCTTGATTTTTAGGCAACCTGGTGAACGTGGTGTCGGAAGGAGATGCCTTCCCTCGCAAAGCTGTATAATGAATTTCAAGACAAAAAATTTGTGGTTTTAGCCATCGATATTCAGGAGAAACGAGAAATTGTCAAAAAATATGTCGTGCAGGAAAAATTGCCCTTTCCGGTCCTCATGGACTTCAGCGGACAGGTTGCTTTGAAATATGGCGTCCGCTCCCATCCTGCACATTACCTGATAAATGGAAAAGGAGAACTGGTTGCTTCGGTCCTGGGCGCCAGAGACTGGGCCAGCACCGAAACCCGTAATCTTATCCGTTTTCTTTTGGATCAAGACCAGGAAGGGTAAAAACGTGAAAGCAGGCAATGCGACTAATCAGAATAGCAAAACATTTAAATATCTCCGAGATGAAAGAAAAACGACTAACTACCGGGCGGCTATCCTCGTCATCCTGGCAGTATCCTCATTGTTGATCTTATTTTCGCTGAAGCAAAATAATTCATATTTAAATTATTCACCCCTGAAGACCGGCAGCCCTGCCCCTAATTTCACGTTCCCCGGGCTCGATGGAAAAATGGTGAGTCTCTCCGACTACCGCGGACACGTTGTTCTCGTTAATGTTTGGGCGACCTGGTGTCCTCCCTGTGTCGATGAAATGCCTTCTATGGAAAGACTCTATAAAGAACTCAAAGGTGAAAATTTCGAAATCCTGGCCGTCAGCATAGACGCCCTGGGGACAAAAGTGGTGGCTCCGTTTATGAAAAAATACAACCTGAGCTTTCCGGCTTTAATGGACCCGGGTGGAACCATCAAAACCCTGTATCAGACTACCGGCGTCCCGGAGAGCTTTATCGTCAATCAGGAGGGAATTCTCATTAATAAAATCATTGGCCCCAGGGATTGGGCTACTCCTGAGATTATCGGTTTCTTTCGTGATTTGCTTCAAAAGCCGTCCACGCGAAAAGACATCTGATTTCAATCGAATAGAGACAATAACCTTATTTATTGATGTAATCTTCCTAACAAGCGATGTGCGCTTTTTTTAAAATAACCGATGCGTTTTATAAAAATTAACATATACCCCCTGCTTTTATTTCTGTTATTTTTTACATTTATACCGGTACCCGCGTTGGCTTCCGACCCCGTACGAATAGGGGATTATCAAATTCGGATTTTTACAGAGCCGGACCCTCTGGTCGCCGGAAAGGAAGCAACCATTATTATAAAAATCCTGCGATCACGGGATCATAAGCCGGTGAGAAATGGACAAATATATTTAAGCACCGAAAGTGAATTTCAGGCTGCAAAGACAAACGACCGCGAACTTAAAATCATATCAGAATACAAAGCGGCCACCGAGGCGGACGAATTTGGCAACTATGCGCTGAGAACAAACTTCAAGAAAGCGGGTGCTTATGATATCAAAGTCGCCGTGAAAGCGCTGGAAGGCAAAAAATTTAATACGCCTTTGACAGCCGATTTTACCGTCAGGATCGAAGCTCCTGTCAGTTCAGGATTTAAGCTGTTATTCATTTTATCCACGGTCTTTATCATTACGATAGCCGGAGTTTACCTGATTTATCGCCGGAACCGGGTACCACCTGTCGAATCAAGAGGCTTCAACTTTCTTGAAATTGCCTGGATAAAAGGACTATTGCAGTCAAAATACATCCAGCCTGTCCTTCAAATTCCTTTACTGGCGGTGTTTATTACCCTTGTAATTCTAGCCTTTGTCGATATTCAAGATTCAGGCAAAAATTTATCCGTAATCGTCATATGGACCCTGTGGTGGACCGGCATCATCTTTACTTTCGTGCTTGTCGGAAGACTTTGGTGTTTCATGTGTCCGGTTGGAGCCATATCTGAATGGACCTCCAGAATTTTTAAACCCCGGCGGCAGTTTCCACCCACACTGCAGAATGTGTGGCTTGCAAATTTGTTCTTTGTCCTGCTGACATGGCTTGACATTCAGATCGGCGTGGTGCGAAATCCGATAGTCACCGGATCACTATTGCTCGGAATTACGGCCGTGGCAATCGGAATCGGTATGCGATTTGAAAGAAGGACTTTTTGCCGGTATGTCTGCCCTATAGGGGGTCTGATAGGTATTTACGCCATGTTTTCCGCGGTGGAATTGAGGTCTAAAGACAGTGAAGTCTGCAGAAACCATAAAAGAAAGGATTGCTATCTCGGCAATAAAAGGGGGTCCGGATGTCCAATGTTCGAGAGCATACCCCGGATGGACAGCAACAACGTATGCAACTTCTGTGGCGAATGTATCAAATGCTGCCCCAGAAACAATATCACGATCAGAGTCAGATCTTTTTTCAAGGATGCCTGGACATCCCGCAATAAGTCACTCGATGAAGCGACCCTTGCTGTCGTTCTTGTAGGAGTGGCCATATTTGTAACGGGTGATATGCTGGAGCCATGGGCAGGCTGGATGGATTCTGCAATGAAATTATTTCCTGCTGATCTCCTCGGTATCGAGTATGCCTACACAGTTGAAGTTATAACCAAATCGATGCTTTATTTTTCGGTTTCACTGCTCTTGATCCCTGGAATAATTTTACTGGCTTCGGCCCTTTCGAACAGAATCGTGGGCGAAGAAAACCATAATGGCCTTAAACAGACCTTTATAAAATTCGGCTACATGTTTATTCCGATCGGACTTTCCATGCACCTGGCCCATAATACAGGCCATCTTTTGAATGAATCGGGAGGAATAATCCCTGCGTTGCAACGGGTTCTAAATAAATATACGTCATTACATGCCGGTGAACCCAACTGGAATATGGCTATATCGCCCCTAATGGATCCTGTATATTTATACTGGATCCAGATGGGTCTTTTGCTAATATTTTATGCTTTTGCACTATACGCAGGATACAGACTGGCAATAGTTCACTATAAGGATCATGATACCTCATTTAAGGCAATTCTGCCGATGATTGTTGTCTCTTTTGGTCTGATGGTCGTCAATGTTTATTTTCTTAATTTGCCAATGGCACCCAGGCATGTGCACTAGAAGTTGTTTCAAAACCCCATCTGAGGCCCAATGGCTGCGTTGCATGCCTCCGATAAATGCTCATCCGCCAGAATGTGTGGCGGACTGCGCGTTATCGATCGGCCTGCGCCTTGATGCATACATTAATTTTTTAAGATTAGATATGTAATCCCGCTTCAGCGGGGCCCTTGAACCTGATCTGAGGTTTTGAAACAACTTCCAAACACCATTGCTTCTTCGGCAGGATTTATAAAACCGGCTTCTCAACAGTAACAAGTTTAAGAGATTTAAAATTAAACGGATCTATAACCCAAAAGAAGGTAATCCATCGCGGGAGCTTTCAATTTCAATGAATTTCGGAGCATTGGAGTACTGGAGTATTGGAGTCATGGAGAACTGGCGAAAGGATTGATGTCTTTTTTTCAACACTCCAATACTCCATCACTCCATTACTCCAGGTCCGAGACTTTCAAGAACTTTCGGCATCCACAAAATTGCCTTTTTATTGGTCATAGTTCCGAAATTAAATAACCCGGAGGATAAAAATGAGTAAAAAATCAAAGAAAAAAAAGATTCCAAGAAAAAAACAGGTGAAGTCATCAAGTTCAAAAAAGCTGCCCATCATTATGTTAGTGGCTATTCTGATTGTGGCTGGCGGCTACTTCTTATACAGCAAGAACAATCGAATCCAGGCCGCATATAGCCCGGCTAAAACGCCAGCAGATATCGAAGCACTGAAGGGCGGAGAAACGCGAAAGACACTTTCACCGGTATTATTTGTCGGAAAAGTTGCCAGAGCATATAGCGTCGCCGGGAAAAACAGGGAATTGATGGACAGCATATATTGCTACTGCAACTGCAAAAAAACCATTGGGCATAAAAGCCTTTTGAGCTGTTTTGCTGACAAACACGCGGTCGGCTGCGACATATGCCAGGACCAGGCTTTTTATGCTGCGTCTCGTTTTGAGGCAGGCAATGACATCGCACAGGTAAGATTTGCTGTCGATAAAAAGTTCTGGAGACCTCTGAGGTAAATATATTAAGTAACAGCGATATTGAGCCGGATAAAATTTTGACGGAGGTCCCGTTGAGTGGGACCCCCGGTTTGTTTGAATGCGTCACCAACCAGCCGCAAAGCGGGTGGCTTGGATTTTTCCGCCATAGGCGGGGAAAACAAAGGCACGGCAGAGCCTTAATCGGTGCAAGTGTCACGGTGTAACCGTGCGACCTTGTGCAAAGCACCCGGTTTGAAAACACCCAATTACATATGACCGCCACCCATGCCGCCGCCGGAACCACCGCCGCTGCCGCCGCCGTGTCCGCCGCCCATGCCACCGCCAGAACCACCGTCGTGACCGCCCATGCCGCCGCCGGAACCACCGTCATGGCCCCCCATGCCTTCCTGACCATTATGCTGCCCGGCATCGAAGCCATGATCCCTCGAGTTGGCCATCATGGTGTTCCGCATGTTATGCATTTCTTGCGCGTTGTGCCCCTGCTGCAGTGCCTGGCATACCGAATCGCCGACCGCCTGCGAATGCATTCCGAGGCGCGTCATCGTCCGGGTGGTCATAAAAGTTTGCATGGCCAAATCTTCCGCACGCGCTCTGGTCATATTCCGGGTTCTTTCTTGTAAGACCTGCATGATACGATCGGCATCTTCATGATTCATTCCCGCTGCCATGCTTCCGGCCAGGACTGTAGCCATCTGATTCATTTTGGCTTTGTCATTTGTAATTGCTTTTGCCTGCTTCGAAGCGAAGGCATGACGGGATCGCACCTGCTCCATTGCCTGTACGACAGCCTTGGGTTGAACCTGTTTGGCCAGACCCTCATGGGCTTTGTTCATAATCGGCTCTGTCTGCAGCCCTTGCTTCCGGGCATTCATGAGGATAGCGTGCGCTTCCAGGACGTGTTGCTGACTGAAGTTGTTTGCCAGCATCTGCCGGGTCATATCCATCACATTTTCAGTGTTGAAACCCTGGTTTAACATTTGCCTGGTACTTTTTTTTACCTGCGGGGTTGCTGTTTTGGGTAGTCCCTCTTCCACAGGATCTGCCGATGCAACGGCGGCATAAAAAAAGATCGCCATGCAAATAACTAATAGCTTCTTCATTTTCAAACTCCTTTCTTTATTTATATTCATATAAACCTTACAAACCCATAAAGTTACAATCCCGGAATATATATACAGATCTTGGATCCAAAATCGTCCTGTTCCTTTAACTGGCATTCCGGCAGGTAGACAGCTCCATCCACATTGTAAAAATACTTAAACTCGGTTTTAGCAGGCGTGTTGATTTGCCAGGTCCGGTTGTCTACGCGAGCCGCTTTGCGCGGTTTATAGCCGTCCAGGGACGACAAAAAGTAGACACGCCTGGCATCGGGCTTCTTAAGAAAGATGCTCACCGTATCATTATTTTTCTGGTAATAATGGCTGGCACACCCGGAGAAAACCAGCATAGAAATCAGTAAGAACACAAGGTATCGTTTCATGTTTTTGACTCCACTGAAATAATTGAATTTCTGCCGCCGAAATCATCGAGTTCCCTGGCCGGAACGGTTGGGTCCGCGAATCTTTTTTCACCATCAAGAATATAAGTGAATCGATGCTCACCGAATGGAAGGTTTACGGTGATATCCCAATATCCGCTGGATCCGATTCGGTTCATCGGGATCCGCTGCCATTCGGTAAAGGTCCCCGCAATCTCAGCCCTGGTCACGTCAGGCCGATAGATGACAAATCTATGTGAGGTAGCCGGGTTTTGTACGGGATGCGAAGGAATGAAAAAGACTATAAGCACTGCAGCGGCGGCGGCAGATACCAAAAGACCCAAGGGGCGTAAGCCAAAAGAAAACCGCTTTTTCTTTATTTTCACTTTAAGGGGCGGGATGCGATCGACAACATCGGCGCGGATGATTCTTTCCATTCCTAAAAGCTCGATGGACTCATCTTTAAAGACCCTGTCTTCATGAACCCGATCAACGAAGTTGATCTTGTCATCAAGATCCAATTCATTATCAATGAACTTGCTGATCAAATAATTCATGATTCATCTCCCCTTTGGAGGATTTTTTTTAGTTTAAGGCGGGTCCGGTGAACCTTGACTTTCACATTTTCAACGCTGATATCGACGATAGCGGCAATATCCCGATATGAAAGACCGTCGCTTATCGCCAGTGCCAGAATATCTCTTTCATTTTTTTCAAGCGTTTGCATGGCGCCAATCACCTGACGATACTCTTGTTTAATCATAAGGTCATATTCCTGACTCCCGGAGCCGTCGATGGGATCTTCCGATAGGTGGACGTTGCGTTTCCGATTCCGGGAATGGTCAAAAAGTGCATTGCGCGCAATCGTAAACAAAAGAGACGCCTTCGGCGCTTGGCCCTCATAGCGCTCAAGATAGCGGGTAAAGCTTTCCTGCATGATGTCACCGGCCAGGTAATAGTCTCCTGTCATACGCATTAGGTACGCAAACAGCGTTCTTTTATTATCCCTGTAAAACGATCCGAGCTCTTCCATTTTGTCTATATAACGATTAGATGATGAAAAGGTTACAATGCCAGTCAAGAATAAATCGCAGGTAAGCGCGCTCACGCAACTAAAATTCTGGGCATCAGCCGGAGGACTCTGCAGTTAAAACTTAAAGAATACGGAATTAATCTTTAGCCTCATCGTTGCATGAGCTACGCATATGAATAAGGCGAATAACTGAGTGGTGGCGATCAAAAGATGAAGAGAGTTGTGCACTGGTGTCAGAGATTCTGATCGTATGATTTAATTTCCCAAATCCCGCTTCATGTCCTCAAACTGAACTTTATCAATTTCTCCACGGGCATAGCGTTCTTTTAAGATTTCAAGGGCTCGATACCCACTCTGTCCGTTATTTCTTGCTTTACTGGTGGACTGAATCAGCCATTTAATCACGAATACAAGTCCTATCAGAATGAGGATCCAGAAGAGAATCATAAAAATTCCTCCAAACCACCCCATTCCCCATCCACCCATCATGCCCGGGCCCATGTTCCAGCCTTCAGGTCTTCCCTGTTGGGCAATAGCATCCGAATAAATCGAGAATAAAGAGATTAAGCTTACAAATATTCCTACCACAAACGATTTAAGGGAAATCATTTCAATCCATCCTTTCTTTTTATAATGATTTGATACCCGCAATAATAATCACCATTAACTTATTTGGGAAGTTTAATGAGCAAGCCCTATGCCAACTTTTAAAGGTAAATCGACTTGCTACCAAAGTATGTTATTGTTATTGTTAGATAGAATCCTTCATTTAACGTTGCTTGGCACCTTTGAAACTCAGCGCTTGTTTTCTTTGAAGGGATGAAGGGAAGGAGGGATGAAATTTGACTATAAATCAAACAGGTCCAATAAAATCCGTAATCGACCCGGTGTGCGGCATGTCCGTAAATCCAGAGACGACAAAAATAATAGCGACCATTGAAGGAGAACATTATTATTTCTGCGCCGAGGGTTGCCGTAAAGCTTTTGTGGAGAATCCTAAAAAGTTTCTAGAACCGGAATGCGACAAACCTAAGGGTTTGTGGGGTCGCTATATGGCGAGACTTCAGAAAGCGACCGGGGGAAAACCGATGAAATGCCATTAACCCCATAAAGATCATGGGGGACGTTTCGCCTAATACTTCCGCACTGATAAAGAGCATCTTATAATTCTGAGCCGCAACCGCGGCAAAATATGTCGCCTTCATCGATTCGCACGCCACAATTGTGGCAGAATTTAGCCCCTGATTGCCTTTCAACCCGAGAATCAATAGGCTTGCGGATGCTAGGCGAAGGACGGCGGGAGGCAATCTGCCAGACCAAGGCTACAATGAAAATGAGACCACCGGCAACAATAGCTGCCAAAGCCCAGTTTATGCCGGAGCCAGTGCCTGGCGTGGCTGGTATTGCGGGGGTTTGTGTGCTGGTATTTTGGCGCGGCAAACTTGTCGCCGATAACTGAGTGCTGGTCATTTTGTAATCCACGTGCAGTGTAAATGGCTGCCCGGCCGGGACAGCCCGTGCGGGGAAGATGTGGTAATCGAAACCACCCGCACCCCTTCCGACATTTGCGGGGGCCGGGTCTGTATTGAGGCTGCGTGCCCATGTAGGTCGCTGTACCCTGAGTTGAAAATTATTAACGGTTATAGGCGCTAGCCAGGTATAGTCAAAAGAGCGTTGGCTGTTATTGACGGTGTACGGTAAATAATACTCCACCCTAAAACGCATATCAGGTGTGCTGAACGTCAGCATACCGGGAGGATCGGTGCTCGAAGAAATATCATCCTTCATGTTGCCATCCTTACCATCAATGCGGGCAACAGCATTGATCCGGGCGGCTTCTGGTAAAGGAAGAGTGACCAGGGCAGGAAACTGGGTATCTCCCGGGAGCGTACCCGTCAGCAAAACCAGCACGGACGCCCTGTCATAATCAGGCCAAATTTCAATATCAAGCGAGTCAATGTAAGATACCGGTTTTTGTGCAAAGCCTATGGCCATAGGCATCAGCATGAATAAAATGAGTAAAATAAATGAATTGCGTTTCATTTTAACCTTTCTTAATTGAACTCCATCCAAAAGCCCTTGCCTCTGCTAAATACAGTTCTCATTTTTAAAGACTGGGACGGGTTGAAGAGTAGCCGTGATATTCAATAAGAGATTACCGCAATTATGAGCCGAATTTTCGGTCGATCTCATTTTGAATTTCCGCTACGGTCGCTCCCTGAGCGTACATTCGAGACGCTAACTGCGCCTCATCCATGCAGATATCTCATGTGGACGCATGCGTATCGATAAAACAACTCAGCAGGTTTTTGTGGGCGAAGTTTTCTCGGATCAGGGGGACGTTGTTGACAAATTGGACTTACTTTCTTTGAGACAAGGGAGTTCATCAATAGAATATAATTCTTTTGTTTTTGAGAACAACAGGTAAACGAAAACTCATTTAAGTTCCATTGCCAAGAGAGGGAAAAAAGTCCCTTGCCGGATTAAGCCGGAAAACGACAATTCAGGGCCCCAGGAGGACGATTCAGGCCGGAAAACGACAAGTCGTGCGGAGCACGCCCCGCAGTTGCCGCTTTAGGTGGCTATGGCGCGGCAGGACCGTCTTTGCTAAGTTATTCCACCAAACTTTAAGTTTATAGAAGGCATAAAATTTTATTACTGCAAAAATATCTTACTGCAAACTGAAAAACTTAAGGACGTCCCCTTTATTTTATGTTCCTTTACTCGCAGCCGGGGACAAAGAGTCAGGAGTATTTTTGCGCTTATCGTCAGAGTTTTTTTCGATTAGGCTTTTTCCAATCTTGCCGTGATGGCGCCGCCCATGTCTCTGAGTGCTTCCCAGTCACCCTGTACGTTGCCCACCGTCAAAATGGGAACCGCCGCAGTAGGTTCTTCTCCGCTGCTGGCCGGAGTGGGACCGAAAAACAGGCAAAACCATTGATTGGGCGCGTGCCAGCCTAAATCACCAACATTCATCACCGCGCCCTTCTCACCGGGATGATCCCCAAAATCCACAGTCGGCGGGCCGTAATATTCATCACCCCAGCGGCTGCCGCTCCATTCGAAAGGCAATGCTTCCGCCGCAGCCTGGCCGGCAGGAGTGTCGTTAAATTCACCGCTAAGCTCAATGTCACCGATTTTAATTACGATGGGAGTGGGCATAAGCTTCACCCTCCTTTCTGTTTGGTGAAAGAGACCCTATATCATCTTCCGGCCGATGTAAAGATTAAGGATAGAAGTCCACAGTCTTGCCTGACAGGATGGGTTAAGGGCCCTTGCAACAATAAGGGTGCAGATTGGGATGGTGAACACCTGAGATATCAGCTACCCGGATGAGCGTACTAACCTGTATATACCTTTGCCGATCCAAAATACTCCGAGGCCGTCAAAAAAATAATCCAGCAGGCCGGGGTTACCTGTAAAAACCGAGCCCCCAAATGCCAGACCAATACCGATAAGAACAACTCCGGCAATGATATCCCCTACTCCGGACTTGGCTTTTGGTTCAGAATACTCTTTGATGTCGGGTTCTTGCGCAGGCAGGCTAACACCTCCGACCATTTGAATACCGGCAGACTGTGGAATCGGCGGCGGGCCGGGTGTAGCGACTGCCTGCTGGTCAATATTCTGGATGACTTCTTCAACGTTACAAATTGCACCGGCCCGCTGCAGCGACTTCTGGTATTTCATGGCCTGATCATAATCGATGTTCCGTTTTAAAACCGCCTGTGGGGCAGCGAAAAGTTGATCTATCTTTTTTTCGTCCGCTTTGAACAAGGTGGCCAGGTTTTTTCTTACTTCCGCTGCTTTGTGACCGCCTAAAACAGCGCCTCCAAAAACGACATTATATTGTTTCATAATATTGTTACCTTCCCGCTGTAAATCGGACAAATCGGAAATATACAACCTGAATTTATCCGTTGAAATTGCTGCTATATTTGATTTCGACCGAATGCCGCAAATACTTTAGTGCTTCCGATCAGATTTGCCTCAAGAAAATTTCCCTAATGCCGATATTCAAGGATGCAGGGAAAATCATCTTTATGAAAAGGTCCCGCACCCAAAATAAAAGACGGGGAGCCAACACATGAAACGCGCTTATCGAAAATGGCTGATGACAGCCTTGATCATTTGTTCAATTGCTATCTTCATTCATGGATGCACGACTATGGGCGCAACCGTGCACTCCGGACCTAATGATCAAAGCGGATACGGGCATCCGCCGGTAGCAAAGAGTGGACCGCCTGCCCATGCGCCGGCTCACGG
>Ga0255055_10000354_pt1 | contig 35767 bp, 28 predicted proteins | sample JV7_2_27_MG_FD_188633 | JGI IMG/M metagenome (GOLD analysis project Ga0255055, IMG submission 188633) | Seawater microbial communities from Jervis Inlet, British Columbia, Canada - JV7_2_27 | ecosystem: Environmental > Aquatic > Marine > Inlet | place: Canada: British Columbia | collected...
CAATATCTTATCTACCATAGAGCCTCTGCTCTGGGAACTTCCCTTTCCTGGAGAATGTATAATCACAGTTCTGTTAGTGACATAAAGTTTATACCCTGCTTTAATTAAACGCAATGAAATGTCATCCTCCTCAAAATATAGAAATAAGCGTGAATCAAACATATTTACTTCGATTAAAGCATTTTTTCTAAAAACACCGAAAGAACCGTTTAGACGAGCAACTGGAATCGAATCCAGAGCAGGTACCAAAGACCAGGGAGATAGGAAATTCAGTTTTCTAAATCTCGTTTTAACCCCGCTATAATATAAAACTCTATATATTAATTTAAGATATCTTAGATTAACTGCAATTTTATTTTTTTGAATCAATTCATCGAAATTACTTTTTTTGTCGAATTTTTTAAAATGATATAATGCCCCGGATACCCCAGCGGCTGTGGGATTTTCTTTAAGAAAATTTACTAATTTAGTAAAGCCGCCTTCTTTAACAATAACATCCGGGTTCATAATCACAACGTAGGGAGTTTTAGCTACAGCTATTCCTCTGTTGATTCCTGCTCCATAACCTTCATTTTTTGAACTTTTTAAAAATTTTACTTTGGGATAATTTTTTTTTAGAAATTTTTCAATATTATCTTCGGAATTATTATCGATTACTAATATTGTGCATTCCTCTTTCTTTAATGAAATTATTAGGGAAAAAATAAATTCGGGAAAAATTTCCATTGAATTATATGTAACTACAATAATCGTTAAATAATCGGTTAACATTATCTAAATCTTTTTTGAAGGCTTAAATGTTATTTTACGAACAAAAATATTTTACAAAAAATATTTTACCGTATTTTAAAATTGATTGAAACAATTTTATATAATCTATATTCACTTCATTTATAATTTTAGATAAATTTTTTATCATTTTTAATTATTTTTATAATTTTTGCTGTAACGGCGCTCCATGTAAGTTTTTCAATAGCATAATCATGAAGAATTTTTGTTCTTTCATCTCTCTCATTTGGATTATTATAAATATGAAGAATTTTATCTGCCAATGCAGTAGGATTTTCAGGCGGAACTAAATAGAGTCCTTGATTAATTTCATCAGGGTAACCTTTTAGTAAAAATCCGGCGGTAATAATTGGCAACTGATGTAGAGCATAAGTTGATAGTTTTGTTGTTATTGGACCATATCTCAAAGCATTCTTTTTTGTTAGACACAATAATCCAATATCAAAAGCCGGTAGAATCTTGCCAAGTTCCTCAGGCTGAACATAACCTGTAAAAATTGATCGATTTTCTATATGTAGTTTTTCTACCTTTGCCTTAACTTTTGAAGACAATGGTCCTTCCCCCACAATAACTAAATAGAGCTCAGGAATTTGATTTTGGCATTTGACCATCGCTTGTAAAATCGTATTAAAATCATACCTTTCGTATATGTTTCCTACAAATCCCAAACAAAAACAGTTTGGAGGAATGCTTAATTTACTTCTAGCTTTGAGAGAACTTACTTTCTTTGCTTCAGTCACATCTGTTCCATTTATAATCATGTGAATCTTATTTTCGGGCAACCCATATTGATTAATAACCCAATTGCACATTGGAACTGACGGAATAATCAACCCCGAAGACTGTTTAAAATCTGATTCTTGATGTTGTCTAATCTTTCGTACTAAAAACGACCGCCCCTCATTTTCAGATAATACCGGCACGATTAAATCATTTATTTCAATATACAGTGGGATCTTAAATAGTTTAGAGATTAAACGTGGTCCAGGATTTGTCTCCATCTCCCTCACGTAAATAGCATCATAATGATTTCGGAGACATAGAAAAATCATGAAAAGAGCACTTAATAGCTTAATCCACATCCTTCCCATACTTGAAAACCGCCAAGGCCATAAATAATAGAAACGCACAGCGGGAATGACAGGTCTCACCTTTAATGGGCGCGGCACTAATGCATCAATATGACACCCGTTATAGCTAAGCCCACGTATCACACCCAATGTATGCGTCTGGCAGGCGTTTGGTATATCTAGTTCGACAAAAGAAAAATACAGAATTTGCATAAATTGGATTATCTTGTTTTATCTACTTTTTGTTACACAGAAAGATACCAGAGAGGAATCTTTCTCCTGATATAAATTCGATAGAAATATCTCATGCCAGAAGCAATCCATCCAACCCAATTCCTAAGTGTCTTTTCATTAACCGCCGTTAAGCATAGGGGGCATTTAACAAAAGGCCCATAATACATATATTCATTGGCCAAATGGTGTCGCACATATAGCTCAAAAGAAAAGGTTCTATCAGGATGTAATACCTTAACAATTTCATTCATTCTTATACATTTGAAATTTTTTAAAAAGGAATTTAATACGATCTTCCTGAAAGGATCTAACATGATAAGCTCCTTTAAAAATGCAGCCGCAGGCCTGACAACAAGCATAATTTTTCTTTTTTTTTTCTTTATGTGGGACTGTGATTTGTATGTACTTTTTTATTATTCTTTTTATTTCTTCCAAGACAGAATCAAATACAAGATTTGGAATATGCTCGAGCACCTCGCAAGTAATAACTCAATCAAAGCTATTTGAAGAAAATGGTAAGTTGCTTGCGGTCCCTTGAATTAACTTGTTGCTATTAATATGTTTTAAAGCAACATAACTAATGTCAAAGGCAACTGGATCATGTCCCGCCTCCTTTAGCATGTTTAAAACTAGTCCATCCCCCGATCCTAAGTCCAATATGCTCGTCGCATCTCGTGGAACAGCACATACTGACAATCTAGCTCTGTCAATATTTATACGATGATACTTTCTTCCCCATTTCTTTGGATCGTTATATAATGCTTTTTGGGTATTAACAGTTATATCTTTCATTAAATCAGATTGTTTCTTAACTCTTATATTACTACAAATTTTTGACCACCCCTGAATAATTGCTATAGAAGCCCCAAAAAGATGATCCTGTCGATTTTAATTCAAGTAGAAAAAATAGATAAAAAAAACCGGCCAATTCTATAAAACGCTGTTCTCTACCCATTTTTTTTTATCCGTTCCTGATCGATATGCGAAAAACATTCTGAACGATCAAATTTTGAACATAAAGAACTGGAGCTGTTGGGGGTACCTTCTTTTGTAAATAGTTGAAAATCAACTTACGCAGATATAGAGTAACAAGTTTGACTATTTTTACTGATATGAGAAAAAAACTAGCAACACAGTTTTGTAATCTCAAATTTGGATATTGTAATTAGGTTCGATGTCTAAATTTTTGCTCCCCGCATACTCATTTTAAAAGTTCGAAACAAATTTTTTTTTGAGGTAATAACAATTGCCCCGGATACAACAAAACCTGAAATCGCTGATAATAAAAATTGAATTAAATTCCCTGTAGCGTACAACCAATTGTGTGTTATCCAAATGCTAATCATAAGTCCGAACGAAGCTAAGAGAGGAACCCAAGACGCTTTGAGTAAAATCAGAAAAAATGAAGGAATTATTTTAGCAGTACTAATGGCATTAATTATGGCACTAACTACATAAACTACGGTTACAGCCCACGCCGTTCCAACAAGTCCCCATTTTACTGTAAAAGGATAGATAAATAATAACAATAGAATTAACTCTATTGTTTTATTTTTACTTTGTATATCGGGTCTATTGACGGCCAGATGTATTGGAGAAAATACGTTAGCTAAACCTCTAAAAAAACCCAGAAGAGACAGAATCTTAAGGACAGGAACCATCGGCAACCACTTTTCCCCCAAGAAAATTAAGGTAAAATCTTTTGCCAGAAGTATTATCAAAACCGTTAATGGTGTCAAAAAAAGCAGCGCAGCCTCAATGACTTTACTAAAAGCCTCACTTAATCTCGCTGGCTCTTTTTGCAATATTGAATAGGCTGGAAATGAAATTCTTCCGATAATACCCGCAAAGCTAGAAACCGGAATATTAGCAATATTATAAGCCATTGTGTAAAAGCCCAGCATGGTTAGTCCCAATAATTTGCCAACTAAAGCATCATCGCCACTAGTAACTATAAATGTTACGATGCTAATCCAATAAATGTGTTTCCCGAAGTTTAGTAGATTTTTAGCAATCGACCAGTCCCAATAAAGTCTTGGTCTGTAAGAATGCATATGGTAAGAACCAATACATTTAGCTACTCCCAAAGCAATATTCCCTATTACAAGTGCCCAAATGTTTCTCAACCAGAAGGCCAATAGTATTGTCACCACAGTACCAACAATATCTGATGCCAATTCCAAACTCACCTTTTTTTTAAATTCTAACTCCCTCTGGAAAAAGACAACTCCAACATTAACTAAACCTCCCAAAATAGAAACTATAGCAATCGATTTTAAGACCGAATCAAGAGTTGAGTTATCAAAGTAAAAAGCAAACCACTTGGCACTTAAAAAGAGCAAGAAGAACAGGATAAGACCTCTAATTAATTTTAGCGTCCACACTGTATCTAACTCAGCTCTGCTGATTTTGCTTTTTTGAATCAGGGCTGACTCTAAACCAGTTTCTGAAAAGACATTGAATAGATATATCGCTAAGGTTGCCAACCCTATGACTCCAAAATCAATTGGTGCCAAAAGCCGGGCTAGGATAATCATTTTGATCAACCCTAAACCTCTTATTATCCAATTGCCTCCTAGACTCCAAAGACCTGAACGTATTACTTTTGGGCTTAGACTTTCCATTTATTTTAAGAAAAGATGAAATTTCGAAAGGTTCTATAAAACTTTGCACACATACTTTTTTACGCTTAGATTTATTTAAACCTTTTTTGAACCCGTACCCTAAATTCGTTACACTTTTTTGCCAAGGGTTCTAATAACTTTCTCTTATCAGGTACGATAATCAAAGCTTTCCCTAGACCGGTATAATTCTTACAGCTCCGCCTTCTCAATTACATTAGGCGAAGATATGCAATCTTCTGCAATCTCAATAAATTCCTAATGAATTGCTAAGGGAAAGTGCCGTAAAACAATTTTGGGCTGCTCTGATAAAATGAGTGCTTTGGGTTTCAGAGCATTAAAAAAATGGGCTTTACGATGTGACGGACCATAGAGCCCACAATTTCAATTGGAAATTTTGCAAGTTCTGTGCCTATGAATTTGAAATAATTGTGTTTATTTTCCTTTCAAAAAGGAAAATAGTTCTCAAAACCTAATTAAAAATAGAAGACAATATTTTATATAAATTCAAGTCTGTTACGAAGATTATTGAACAAGAAACTTCTTCACTCTTAGAATTCCCCATATCTTTTTCTTTAGAAGCTTTTTCGATCAGCTAATCAATTGGCATTTCGCGACATTTTATTGACGCGAAGGCTACTCTCCCAGGATCAGTTGCACAGGCGCAAAAATTCGTAAAAAAATTTATATTTTCTATAATTACAAATACTTATATAAATATTGAATAAAAACTTTTGCCGAATTCTGATTCATTTCTCCATTTTTTAGAAAAAACCGTCAAATTTCTAACTCCACTCCACATTACTCCACCCTATTTTGAAATTTCAGTAGACTTTTTAAGTTTTAATAATTATTATATAAATTAATATATTTGTTATATTTTTTTCTTGACACTCTTCGAAATCTATACTTAAATTGGTAATACAGTGGATCAAAGTGGAATAGGATGGAGAACTATGTTCCGAGGCAGTTCATTTCATACAATCGATAACAAAGGTCGCCTGATCATACCGGCCAGATTTCGGCAGTTTATCAAGTCGAAGGACGGCGATGGCGTGATGATTTCCCGTATGGACAGCTGCCTGGTGGCGTATCCATTTAAAGAGTGGCGGAATTTAGAAACCAGGATCCTATCGCTGGCTGAAACCAGCGAGAACATGCGCCGGTTCAGACGGGTGTTCATCGGGGGGGCCTTTGAATGCAGCTGCGACAAGCAGGACCGCATTCTCATCCCGCAAAGCCTGAGACAGTATGCAGTTTTTAATAAAGAAATTGTGCTGGTCGGCGTCCTCGAACATTTTGAAATCTGGGCCCGCCAAAAGTGGGAGCAGGAAAACATCGCATTGGAGAAAGACTTTAAAAAGGAGGAGGTCAGAAACGAAATTGCCAAATTAGGACTCTAAATCTATGGCGTACCGACATATCCCTGTGATGCTCAATGAAGTGATCCATTATCTGAACTGCCGGCCGGGAAAAACCTATACTGACTGTACGCTGGGTGGATCAGGTCATGCCAGAGCCATATGTGAACGGATTATGCCGGACGGTTTATTCATCGGAATCGATCAGGATATCGACGCTATTACAAATGCCCAAAAAACGCTGCAACCCTATTCATCAAATATCCACCTCTTCCATGGCAATTTCATAAATCTACCCCAATTTCTGGCCCAAATAAAAATAGATGCGGTTGACGGGATTCTGCTCGATCTGGGACTGTCGCTGCATCAGCTTGAAAACAGCGGTAGAGGCTTTAGCTTCAATAAGGACGAGCCGGTGGACATGCGGATGGACAACCGATCCGCAACCCGGGCCGGCGATCTGGTTAATAATTTAGCAGAGCAAGCGCTTCGAAAAATCTTTAAAGACTTTGGTGAGGAGCGCTGGGCAAAACAGATTGCCCGCAGCATTGTTAAAAACCGCCGGCAAAAGAAAATTCAGACCAGCAGGCAACTGGCTCAAATCGTGCGCAGCGCAATTCCCCGTCGTGCGCCCCGAGAGCAACACATCCACCCGGCCACACGGGTTTTTATGGCACTGCGAATCGCGGTGAATAAAGAGCTTGAGGTGCTCGACAGATTCATGGCCGGGGTGTCTGACTGGTTGAACCCAAAGGGTCGGCTTTGTGTTTTATCGTTTCATTCGCTGGAGGATCGCATTGTCAAACAACATATCAAAACAATGGAAAAAGGATGCATCTGTCCACCGAAATTACCCGAATGTGCATGTGGTAAAAAAAGTGTGATGCGCTCGCTGACAAAAAAGGTGCTGCGACCCACTCAAAAAGAGATAACGGCCAATCCGATGTCCCGCAGCACCCGGCTTAGGGCGGCGGAAAAAATATAGCCCACGGATTAAATTAGTTAAATAGTTGATTGGTTAAATGGTGTTTGAAGCTCGGAGCTGACAGTAATCCGCAGATTATGCAACCTAAACAGATGATAAGGGAATATTTATCCACAGATTACACAGATTAACGCAGATTATTTTTTTTTATATTTATATATTTTGTTTGTGTGTGTCCGTGTGAGTCCGTGGCTAATTTTTAATTTATCCGCAGATTACCCCGGTTGAATCCCCTGCGGGGGCTGCATAGCAGCATTCAACTGGGCAAGCGCAGATTTCACGGATTATAAATTAGGGAAATATGTTTATGGCACAATTCGATAAGATCGTTTATCTGTTGCAGTTCATTTTATTAATCTTTTTGGTCGTATTGGCTTCGACTGTCTGACAGATTCAGGAATTACAATTGTGGAATCTGACAGATTATCAAATTCTTAATCCGAACGAACGGGAACCAATAAAAGATGAATTCATCACGAAAGCACGAAAGAATGAAAACACGAAAAAACAAAAAAAATTTCGTGCTTTATAAATTTCGTGTTTTCGTGATCGGCTTTTTAATCTTTTTGTTTTATTGCTCTTATTGGTCGTATTTGCTTCGGCAGTTTGACGAATTTGTTTAATAATTTTGGTAATTTGAATGTTAAGAGACCAGCAGAAGCGGCAAAGCCCATGAAACGCAGAAAAAAACAGACTCGAAATCCCAAAATACTGGCAGCATGCCTGGTCTTTATGGGCCTTTTTATCGGCGAACTTCTTTTTTACACCTGGTGCCGGGTTCAAAGCATTCAAGTGCGATACGAAATTTCCGAACTCACCGCCAATCAGGATCGCATGGTGAGGTTGCAGGATAATCTGAAAATTGAACTGGCGCGTCTAAAAGCGCCCCGGCGGATTGCCAAAATCGCCAAACAGCAACTGGGGCTGGTTGCCCCGACAAGCAAACAACTCATACTCATACCCTGATGATAGGTAAATATATCAAATTGCGTGTCTTTTTGGTCGGCCTTGCATTCATCGCCCTATTTGCGGTGATCGGTGCCAAAGCAGTGCATCTGCAGGTGTACCGCAGTCCCTGGCTGGCTCAAAAAGCCTCGAGCCAGTATGAACAATCTCTTAAATCAAGCGGCAAGCGTGGAACGGTGTACGATCGCAATTCAAGAGAAATGGCCGTCACCATCGATGTCACCTCGATTGCGGCCCGGCCGTCTAAAATAAAGCACCCCAAAGCGGCCTCCAGGGCCCTGGCAAAGATTTTAAAAGCGGATCGTCGCCGTATATTAAAGAAACTCAAATCCAAGGGGCCGTTTGTCTGGATTAAGCGCCAGGCAAGCCCAAAGGAAACCGCTGCGGTAAAAGCACTGAATTTGGACGGCATCGAGTTTGTACCCGAGCGCAACCGTTTCTATCCCAATAAAACGCTGGCATCCCAGGCCATCGGATTCACGGGCCTTGATGGTTACGGTCTGGAGGGAATCGAATTTTCCTATGATCAATATTTGCGGGGATCAGCCAGCAAACATACAGTTTTCAAAGATGCTCTGGGTAAGGTTTTCAATGAAGCCCAAAAAAAAGAGGGCCGCAGCGGCGGTCATAATATCATCCTGACCATTGACCGCGCTATTCAGTATATCACCGAAAGCGCTCTGGAAGAGACCGTTAAAGAATATTCCGCCCGGTCGGGGATGGCCATTGTCATGGAATCCCAAACCGGCGCCATTTTAGCGCTGGCGCATGTTCCGCTTTTTAATCCCAATGCCTATACGGATTTTAATAAGGAACTGTGGCGCAACCGCGCCATCACCGATCCGTTTGAACCGGGCTCTACCATGAAAATATTCAGTGCGGCGGCTGCCATCGAGTCCGGAAATATCAAGGCGAGCACGATCTTTTATTGCGAAAACGGCGCCTATAAAATCGGGCGAAATGTCGTGCATGACATCAAAAAGCACGGATGGCTGTCATTGCAGCAAATTATTAAATATTCAAGTAATATCGGGGCGGTGAAAATCAGCGAAAAGGTTGGCTCAAAGCGGCTTTACGTGATGTTTCGCAAATTCGGTTTCGGCACCAAAACGGAAATCGACTCGCCCGGAGAAACCGCCGGCAGCCTGGCCCATTACAAGAACTGGGCGACTGTGGATACCGGCGCCATTTCATTTGGCTACGGGATATCGGTATCGGCCATTCAACTGATCACAGCGGTTTCAGCCATCGCCAACGATGGAATTCTGATGAAGCCCTATTTTGTGCAGGCCATCACAGACCAAAACAACGAACCGCTGAAACAATTTCAGCCGCAAACGGTTAGAAGGGTCATCTCGAAAAAGACAGCCCGCATCGTCAAAACCATCATGAAAACCGTCACCACCAAAGGCGGCACCGGGGTCAATGCCGCCCTTGAAGGTTATACGGTCGGCGGTAAAACCGGGACGGCACGTAAACTGGATAAGAACGGGACCTATTCAACTACCACCCATATGGCCTCATTTGTTGGGTTTACTCCGGCAGAGAACCCCAAATTGTCGATCCTGGTGATCATTGATGAACCCAAAGGAAAATATTACGGCGGGACGGTAGCCGCACCGGTATTTCGAAGAATCGCTCGTGAAGCGCTGAATTATTTGAACATACCGCCCGGAAGCGGCACGAAACAATTTGCGATTTCCCGCAGGATCGGGGCCAACGGGTGAAATTGTCGCGTCTAATCAAGGCTGTCAAACCGCTGTCGGTTGATCATAAAGGATCTGGCAAAAAAGATCCGGAGATTCGGTCGATTCATTATCGATCCCAGGACGTCCAACCCGACGGATTGTTTGTCGCCATTGCCGGACATGCAGCCGATGGTCACGATTATGTTGACGATGCGATTAAAAGAGGTGCTGTCGCGGTCGTCTCGCAAAAAGAAATTAAATGCAAAACGCTAAACATACGGGTTGCCGATACAAGGCTGGCCCTGGCTGATATCGCTGCCTGCTTTTTTGACAACCCATCAGAGCGATTGACGGTTATCGGTATTACCGGCACCAACGGTAAAACCACCAGCGCATATCTCGTTGAAAGCATCCTGCAGCAGGCCGGATGTGAGGTTGGCGTCATCGGAACCATTAACTACCGATATGCGGGGCAAACTTTCGACAACCCGATAACCACGCCCGAGTCGCTGGATCTGCAGCGCATTTTAGCTGATATGCTGCGAGCAGGCGTCAGCCATGTGGTCATGGAGGCTTCATCGCATGCCATTGATCTGTATCGCATCCGAGGCTGCTGGTTTGACGTAGCGGTGTTTATCAACCTGAGTCAGGATCATCTCGATTTCCATGGAGACATGGATTCTTACTGGGCCAGCAAAAAAAAGCTTTTTACCGAATATCTGGTTGAGGGCCCTAAAAGCGGGCAGGCGGTCGCAGTGATTAATTGTAACAGCAAAAACGGCAGCGAACTGGTTGAGGTACTGAAAGTTCCGGTAATTAAGACCGGTTCAAGGCCCGATGATGCCGTTCACGCCCAAAATGCGCAATGCGACCGAAACAGCATTACCGGTGAGATAACAACGCCGGGCGGAAAATTTAATTTTAAATCCCGTCTGGTCGGCGAACATAACCTGGAAAATATCCTGTGTGCGGCCGGTGTTGGATCGGCGCTGAATCTGCCGGTCGAGGACCTGAGATCCGGAATCGAAGCCGTCTCCGTCATACCGGGTCGTCTGGAGCATATTGAAAACAATGCCGGCCGTTTTGTGTATGTGGATTATGCCCATACACCCGACGCCCTGGAAAATGTCATCTTGGCCCTGAGCGCCGTTATGGAAGATAAGATTATCTGCGTGTTTGGCTGCGGCGGCGACAGAGACAAGGAAAAGCGGCCGCTAATGGGGGCAATCACTGCGCGGCTTTGCGATTTGGCGGTGGTGACTTCAGACAATCCGCGCACAGAGGACCCCATGGCGATTATCGCTCAAATTCTTAAAGGCGCCCGCAAAGCAAACAGCCGCCAATATTCAGCGTCCGCTTTGAAGAACGGTTTTAAGGAAAAAGGCTATGTGGTTGAAGCCGACCGGCAGCGGGCAATTCAGCTGGGAATTACGGTTTCCGATCCGGGCGACACGGTGCTGATTGCCGGAAAGGGTCATGAGACCTATCAAATTCTGGGTACTTCAACCATTGCCTTTGATGACAGGCAAGAAGCCAGGAAAGCGCTGGCAGCGCTGGTTACTTGAAGGCTTTTCGGCAGGCACGGTGGCCTGCCCTACAAAATGAACCCGATATTCAAAACGTGAGCCGGCAATTAGCAATGACAGCCATACAGCCGACACCATGGACATTATCTGAAATCCTGAAAGCCACAGGCGGCGAATTATTGTGCGGAGACAAAGCGCAGCAGTTTGAAAAAGTTTGCATTGATTCGCGCAGCATATCTCCCAATGATCTGTTTGTCGCCATTGCCGGTGATGTTCATGACGGTCATACGTTTGCAAACGATGTGGTCAAACAGGGGGTCGGTGGTCTGGTTGTGGCCAAAGAAAAAATAGGAGAATTGCCGATCTCCGAATGGCAGGCCCGCAATATTGCCTGTGTGGCTGTAGCCGATACGATCCGGGCCCTGGGCTATCTGGCAGCTTTTCACCGCTCACGAACCGATGTTGCGGTGATTGCGATTACGGGCTCAAACGGAAAAACCACCACCCGCCAGATGACCGCTGAAGTGGTTGCTAATAAATTTAGCACCCTTGCAACCATCGGAAACTATAATAATCAGATCGGTGTGCCCTTAACACTGCTCCGACTGACCTCCGAACACGCGTGGGCGATCGTCGAGGTGGGCACCAACAGCCCCGGTGAAATCGCCCGGTTAGCCAAAATTTGCTCGCCGGATATCGGCGTGATTACCAATATCGGCCCGGCTCACCTTGAAGGGCTGGGCTCATTGGATGGGGTTATGCGCGAAAAGGAACAGCTGATCGATCATCTGAAACCCGGGGGCAGAGCCGTCCTGAACGCCGATGATCGCAGAGTATGTAAAATTGCAAACCGCATAGAAAAGGACGTGCTTTTATTTGGCCTGTCCGAAAACGCCGCGATTCGGGCCACTGCGGTACAGGAGAAGATTGCCGGCATTTCCTTTAGCCTGGACTTGCCCCGGGAGAGTCTGAGCGTCGACCTGAAAGTGCCCGGCCAGTTTATGATCATAAATGCTTTAGCTGCAGCAGCTGTGGGTCATCTGCTGGAGTTGTCGGCCGCAGAAATTAAAACGGGTCTGGAAGCATTCAAACCGGCCTGGGGCCGTATGAACCTTTTTCAAACTGCAAACGGCATCCACATCATCGATGATACGTACAATGCCAATCCGGATTCCATGCAGGCGGCGATTACGACCCTTAAGGCGCTACGGGCCAACAATCGAAGCGTATTTGTCGCCGGAGATATGCTGGAGCTGGGTGTCCGGACCGAATCTCTGCACAAGCAGGTTGGCGCATGGGCTGCCGTGGCAAATATCGACAAACTGTTGATTACAGGCGAGTTTGCAAACGCTGTTGTCTCTGGCGCTGTGGATGCCAAAATGAAGCGGGATAATATATTTACCGGGTCCCGGGATGACATATTAGATGCACTGAAGGATTCTTTGCGGCCCGGCGACTGGGTTCTCATCAAAGGCTCCCGCGGAGCCCGCATGGACACCATTGTGAAAGGTCTTAAAGAATGGGCAGGCGTGAAACAGGACTGAGCAATAAGGACCCCGGTGGAATCCCCGCATAAATGCGGGGTTTGCTGCGCAAAATTCCACTGGGCAAGCTGAGGACTGAGAATAAAGGCACAAAAAACAAAATAATGGCCTTAAGTTTAGAAAATATTTTTTCTCTGTGTTCTCTGCGAGCTCTGTGTGAAAAAAATAGTGCTGCTGCCTGCCCGCCATCGCTGTTGACGGTCCCGCTCTCAAGCATACGCAGATGGGGCGACGGACGGGCGAGGCGGGCGGGTAGCGCTCTAAATAAAAGTGACTAAAATGCCTAAAGTTTAAAGTGCCTAAAGTTAAGGCGTTCTGTCTATTTTATAATGAGAGAATTCTTTAATTTTAGCTCACTTTAGTTCACTTTAGGGCACTTTAAACTTGTCGGTTAAAGCGAATAAATTTGTATGGGGTCACCAATAAACAGATGCGCAATGAAAATATCGAATATCGAACAAGGAATTTCGAATGCCGAAGTATGGATTCGCTGCGCTCTATCTTTTTTATGATTAAAAACGATCGTTCGACCCAGAGGCTCTCGACGGGCAGGATACCTTACTTCGACATTCAGCAATCGATATTCTACATTCGATATTCAAATCGTTTTTAGGCAAAAAATGCAAAAATTCAGGTTTTAACAACTATTAACCAATAACGAATAACCAATAACGAATCAATGTTATATCACCTGCTATATCCGCTCCATACGACGCTGTCGATCTTTAATGTATTTCGATACATTACGTTTCGGACCATTTATGCCAGCCTGACGGCCTTTTGTATCTGCTTCCTACTGGGGCCATGGATCATCCGCAAACTCGGCGAAATGCAGGTGAGGCAATTCATTCGTGACGATGGTCCTGAAAGCCATCTGTCAAAGGCCGGCACACCCACCATGGGCGGTCTGTTGATTGTATTTTCGATCGTGGCGTCCACGCTTCTATGGAGCGATCTGACCAACTATTTTGTATGGATCATGCTCTTTGTCGTCATCGGCTATGGTCTGGTTGGCTTTGTGGATGACTATTTGATGCAGATCAAAAAACGCAGCAAAGGGCTGTCGGTGCGCCATAAGTTTATCCTGCAATTCGGTCTGGCGCTGATCACCGGCTACCTGGTGTATGCCAGCCCGGATTTTTCCACCCAGGTGACCATACCATTCTTTAAAAAACTCTCACCGGATCTGGGTTGGGGCTATATCATTTTTGCGGCTTTCGTCATTGTGGCCGCCTCCAATGCCGTCAACCTGACCGACGGTCTGGACGGCCTTGCCATCGGCCCGGTGATCATTGCGGCCGCCGCATACATGTTCTTCGCCTATGTTGCCGGCCACATCAAAATATCAAATTACCTGCAGATTAATTATGTGGCCGGAAGTGGTGAAGTGGCCATTTTTTGCGGGACATTGGCCGGTGCCGGTATGGGTTTTTTGTGGTTCAATTCTTACCCGGCGCAGATATTTATGGGAGATGTCGGCTCCCTTTCGCTGGGCGCCGCACTGGGTACCATTGCCGTGATCACCAAACAGGAAATCCTCCTGGTGCTGGTCGGCGGCCTGTTTGTCATAGAGGCTTTATCGGTCATTTTCCAGGTCAGTTTTTTCAAAATGACCAGCGGCCGCCGCATTTTCAGGATGGCCCCGCTGCACCATCATTTTGAGCTTAAAGGCTGGCCGGAGCCGAAAGTAATCGTCAGGTTCTGGATAATTGCGATCGCTCTGGCCCTGATAGCCATGAGTACGCTCAAGCTGAGGTAAAAAAGGGTTGTATTCGTTTGATTGGTTTCATTGGTTTTATTGGTTTATTAGTTAGCAAACGAATTGAATAAATGGCTAATAAAACCGAACGCAGGCTTTCAGAACCAACCAATTGAACTAATCAAACAAATTAAACCAATAAAACATGCAATTAAAAGATAAACAAATTCTCGTTGTCGGCCTGGGCCGCACCGGACTTGCGGCCGCCCGCTTCTTGAATCAACAGGGTGCCCGGGTTCTGGTTGCCGATACAGCCGACGAAACACAGCTGGGAGATTCAGTCAGGATGCTGCGGGAAATGGGTGTCGCCTTGGAGCTGGGTCCGCATCGCATATCTTCTTTTCAAGATGCTGATTTTATTGTTGTCAGCCCCGGCGTCTGCCACACCATCGAGCCCATAGAACATGCCAAATCCCGTGACATCCCGCTTATGGGTGAAGTGGAATTGGCCTCGAGATTCATCAAAGAGCCGATCGTAGCCGTAACCGGCACAAACGGAAAGACCACAACCACCGAGCTTGTGGGGCAGATGCTGAAAAATTCGGGTATCAGCGTTTTTGTGGGCGGCAATATCGGCAACCCGCTGATCGAATATGTCGGCAGCGGTCAAAAAAAGCAGATCGTTGTGGCGGAAATCAGCAGCTTTCAACTCGACACCATTGATTCTTTCCGGCCGAAAGTCAGCGTGCTGCTGAATATTACGGCGGATCATCTGGACCGCTACCCGGATTTTGAAGCCTATGCAGATTCCAAAATTCGTGTTTTTAACAATCAGCAAACCGACGATGTCGCCGTGCTCAATGGGTCGGACCCGCTGATTCGCACAAAAACGAAAGGTATTAAAAGCCAGCGGCTGTTTTTCCCGTCCATAGAGGCAAACGAACAAGGCGCCATTCTGAACGGAAAAAAAATTATCCTGAATCTAAATAAACTTAAAAAGATTTGCCCTGAAATCCAAATTCCAAATTCTAAAATCCAAAATCAAGTACATTTGGATATCGCTAAAATACACCTTCAGGGGCGGCACAATTTTGAAAATGCGTGTGCCGCCAGTCTGGCGGCTCTGGCGGCCGGAGCAACGCTGGAAGGGATCCAGAAGACATTGGATCATTTTAAAGGGTTGGCCCACCGGCTGGAACACGTGGCGACCATCAATGGGGTCCGCTATTACAATGACTCCAAAGCCACCAACGTGGACGGGGTGCTCAGCGCACTGGATTGCTTTTCAAAACCGGTTTTGCTGCTGATGGGCGGCCGGGACAAGGGCAGCAATTTCCACGTGCTGCAAGACCGTATTCGCAAGCATGCCAAAGAACTGATTGTAATGGGAGAAGCCGCCGAACCGATCCGATCTGCCCTGGGGCAGTCAACACCGACAAAAGTCGCGGCTTCAATGGAAGATGCGGTCACAACGGCCTATCAGGATGCAGACCCGGGAGACATTGTTCTATTATCGCCGGGTTGTGCGAGCTTTGACTGGTACAGCAGTTATGCCGAACGAGGAGATGATTTCCGCCGTGCGGTTAAGGAAATTGAAAAAAAAAAAGGCCTCAAGCAAGGCCTGAGGCTGGAAAAGATGCAAAAAATAGCCTTACGCAAAGACGCTCGCATATCTCCCGTTGAGCGGGATCCCACTGTTGACAATGATATGTGGGATCCCGCTCAACGGGAGAATAATGGGCGCGATTTGCTATTTATGAGATAATTTCTAATTTTCCGAATCATGACGACAAAACAACACCATACGCAAACAACCGTCTATGATGTCCAACTGCTGTTCCCGGTACTTTTCCTGGTGGGCATCGGAATCGTGATGGTGTATAGCGCCAGCTCGGCACTGGCGCTTAAAAAATTCGGAAGCGACTATTTTTTCTTAAAAAAACAGGCGCTGTTCGCCCTGGCGGGTGTCATCGTGCTGGTCATTGGCCGGCATTTTCCATACAAATATTATCGCCCGCTGGCCTATCCCCTGGTCGGCCTGTCCATGGCGCTTCTGGCGGTCATTCAGTTTACCGATCTGGGCCTGTCCGCCGGCGGTTCCACCCGATGGATGCAATTGGGCAGTTTTTCGTTTCAACCATCTGAATTTGCCCGGATCGCACTGGTCATTTATCTGGCTTATTCGATGGAAAAGAAAGTGGATCAGATTAAAAATTTTTCGATCGGTTTTATGCCGCATGTCCTGGTACTTGGCGTCTTTATGATTCTGATTTTTATCCAGCCGGACTTTGGTTCCGTGTTTATTCTGGGCGCGCTGACCTGGATCCTACTGTTTATCGGTGGCGTTCGAATTACACAGCTTTTGGCAACGCTGCTCCTTATTTTACCGGTTGCGTATCTGTTTTTAATCAACGCCGAATACCGCGTAAAGCGCATTTTGGGCTTCCTGAATCCATGGGAGTATTCAAGCAACGAAGGATATCAGATTGTGCATTCACTGATGGCATTTGGTACCGGCGGCTTATGGGGAACCGGAATCGGAAAAGGCTATCAGAAACTATTTTATCTTCCGGAACCGCATACGGATTTTATTTTTTCGGTCATCGGTGAAGAGCTGGGGCTGCTGGGTATTCTGATCATCATCGGGCTTTATGCCTGGATCATTATCCGCGGAATCGCAATTTCCCGGACCGCCCCGGACCTGTTCGGCGCCTATCTGGCCGTGGGTCTGACCATCGCAATGGGGCTGCAGATAGTGGTTAACATGGGCGTGACCCTTGGGCTGCTGCCGACCAAAGGACTGACGCTGCCACTGCTGAGTTACGGCGGGACATCGCTTTTACTAAATATGGCCTCCATCGGCATTTTGATGAATATCAGCGCAAGTAGAAGCCCTTAATTAAAATCGAGGGAATTAACAGTGCCCGTAATACTTGAAAGGCTTATGGCCGAAGTTAACGGCTCAAGGCTCAAGGCTCAAGGCTCAAGGCAAAAAAGGATTCAAGCTTCAATGCTTTCAGCTTTAAGCTTTAAGTTTTGTGCTGCTGTAGCAGAAGGCTCTCAAATTTCTTCCGGGTCGGGTGGTACATCAAAACCCAGAGTGTCTCGACCACTGCGCATTGTGATTGCCGGCGGCGGCACCGGCGGCCATTTGTTTCCGGGGCTGGCGATCGCCCAGGAATTTATGACGCGAAATGAAGGCAACACCGTACTTTTTATCAGCACGGGTAACCCTCTGGAGCGATCAGTGCTCAACGAAACGAATTTTAAACTTGAAACCATTACCGCGCAAGGAATAAAAGGCCGCGGCTTATGGAATCAGGCCAAAGCGGCACTGAAAATACCCAGAGGGATTATCGAATCGGTCCGGATCTTAAAAGGGTATAAACCGGACCTGACCGTGAGTCTCGGCAGTTACTCTGCCGGACCTGTAGTGGTGAGCGCCTGGCTTCTGGGCACCAAGATTGTGTTGCATGAACAGAATATTTTACCCGGGATTACCAACCGGATTTTGGCGCGCTTTGCAGATCGAATTTACGTATCGTTTGATGACACCAAAGCACGCTTTGATCCGCACAAAATCAGGCTCACGGGCAATCCGGTGCGCAAAGAGCTTTTGAACGAACATCACGGCGATGATGTCGCCTCCGGTTCAAAATCGTTTTGTGTGCTGATCATCGGCGGAAGCCAGGGCGCACACAGCATCAACACGACCGTCGTTGAAACCCTGAGCCATTTAACCCGAAAAGGGGATCTGTATTTTATCCATCAGACCGGTGCGGCCGACGAACAGGTGGTAAAGGAGGCCTATCAACACAGCAATGTCCAGGCCAGAGTTCAATCATTTTTCAGGCATATGGCCCCGCTGTATAAACAGGCCGATCTGATTATATGCCGGGCCGGTGCCACAACAGTCGCCGAGGTGACGGCTATGGGAAAAGCGGTAATTTTTATCCCCTTCCCTTTTGCAGCGGATAACCATCAGGCGCTAAATGCCGATACGCTGGCCAGGGAAGGCGCCGCGGAAATGATACTGGAAAAAGATCTCAGCGCCAGGGACCTGGGGCAAAAAATCGAATATTATGCATCGCACCCGCAAGCGCTTACTGCCATGGCAGCAAAGGCCGCTCAACGGGGTCATCCGGATGCGGCTAAGCGGATCGTCGATGATATTTATGAATTGATTATTGAATATTGACGATTGAATATTGAAGGTATTCTTCCAATTTTAAATATGACGGAGCGACACGCGGCGCAAGCGCCTGCGCTGCGCGAGCGACTTCCACAAATATTCAATATTCAATTAAAAATCTTCAATTGAGAAAATGTATCTAAAAAAATACCATATTCATTTTGTCGGCATCGGTGGTATCGGCATGAGCGGAATCGCCGAATTGCTGCTGAATCTGGGCTACAAGGTGTCGGGCTCGGATGTAAAAAGCTCCGATATTACCGACCGCCTCAAAGAGCTGGGCGGCGCCATATTTAAAGGACACGCTGTCGAGAATATCAAAGGTGCTGATGTGGTAGTGGTTTCCTCGGCCATCGATCCGGACAACCCGGAAGTCCAAGCAGCCGGGCAATCATCGATCCCGGTGATCCCGCGTGCTGAAATGCTGGCCGAGCTGATGCGCTTAAAATACAGCATCGCGATTGCCGGTGCCCATGGCAAAACATCCACCACCTCGATTGTGGCTTCGGTACTGGCCGAAGGCGGACTGGATCCCACGGTGGTAATCGGCGGAAAACTAAAAAGCATCGGCTCCAATGCGGTGCTCGGAGAAGGCGATTTTATCGTCGCCGAGGCGGATGAAAGCGACGGTTCTTTTTTAAAATTTTCACCCACCATAGCCGTGGTGACCAATATCGACAAAGAACACCTGGACTTCTATGCAGATCTGGATGCCATCAAAACCGTTTTTTTAAGCTTTCTGGATCGCATCCCGTTTTACGGTCTGGCGGTTTTATGCCTGGACAATGAACCGATTCAGGAACTGATTCCCCGGATGAAAAAGCGCTATACGACTTACGGAATGAGCTCCCAGGCCGATTTTCAGATCCGGGATGTCGAATTCGGACAGCAAAAGAGCCGCTTTAATATTTACCATCGCGGCAGCAAAATGGGAATGATCGACCTGAATCTGCCCGGAATTCATAATGTCTATAATGCAACGGCCAGCATCGCTGTGGGGGTGGAGCTAAACATTGCCTTTGATCAGATTAAAAGAGCGCTGGAAACCGTTGAAGGGGTTCAACGCCGTTTGGAAATCAAAGGCGAGTCCAACGGGGTCACCGTCATCGATGACTACGGGCATCATCCCACTGAGATCAAGGTCACTCTGGAGACGATTGAAGAAAACTGGCCGAATCGGCGCAAGGTGGTCGTATTTCAGCCCCACCGTTACAGCCGAACCCGGGCCCTGTTTGATGAGTTCAGCCGGGCGTTTTACCAATCGGATGTTCTGGTGGTGCTGCCGATATATGCTGCCAGTGAAAAGAAAATAGAAGGCGTGACCTCGCAAAATCTCTGCGAGGCAATTAAAGCCCATGGCCATAAAGAGGTTATCCACACTGATGGGTTTAAAGCGGCCCTTTCCCATTTAAAACAAACCCTGCAGCCCGGTGATGTGCTGCTGACGCTGGGCGCCGGAGATGTATGGAAAGTAGGCATGGAGGTTTTAAAAATGGTTCAGGGTTCAGGGTTCAAGGTTAAAAAAACAAACTAAATGGGGTGATTTGTGTTCAAACGGAAAAAAACGCGTAAAAACTACCGCAAAGGCACTAAAAAGAAACCACAGTTTGCGTTTTTGCGCCGTCTGGCGGTTGGTTTTTATGTCATTGCCGGTGTTGCCGGATTGATCGCCACAAGCTTTTTGTTCATTTTGGTTCACGATGTCATCACCCAGTGTGATTATTTCAAAGCAAAAAGCTTGAAAATAGAGGGTGTGCAGCGCTTGAGCCGAAATCAGATCATCGAAGCGGCCCGGGTGAAAAAAGGAATGAATGTTCTGGCCGTCAATCTGGCAATGGTCAGAAAGCGTTTGCTGGCGCACCCCTGGATTGCAGAGGCCGAGGTGCGGCGTGAGATCCCTGCCGGGCTTTCTATCAGAGTTCAGGAACATTCCCCGCTGGCAATTATCGATCTGGGTCGCAGATACCTCATAAATGATAAAGGCCAGGTCTTTAAAGAATGGAGCGATACGGATCCTGCCAATTTACCGCTGGTCAGCGGATTGGAGCTAACCGATATCCGTATTCATGCCAAAACCGTCGTGACTGCCTCGCGGCGCCCGGCGAAAGGCTGGAACCCATCGCAAATGGAACGCCCGAACAACAGACCGTTTGAAGCGGTGATGCAGGTCCTGATGCTGGGCAAACAGCCCCGCAGTATCCTGTCCAACCGGAATATCAAACAAATTCGGGTGGATCGGGAAATTGGCATTACCCTTGAGGTCTTTAAACAAATGAAAACCATTGTGCTGGGGTATCACAATTACCCGCTTAAATTCAACATGCTCAAAAATATACTAGCGTCTGGCAGGCAAAAGCGAAGTTTTCCGGATTTCAATCGCATTGATCTCAACAATGTAAACCGCATTGTTGTCAATCCCGTAAGTAAGATCCCTCACGGGGGGGATCACAAGGAGGTATAAAATGCAGGGAGAGGTTATTGTCGGCCTAGATATCGGAACAACAAAAATATGTTCAGTCGTCGGGGAATTATCCGGAGATCAGACCAACATCATCGGCATTGGCACGAATCCCTCAATCGGTCTGCGAAAAGGCGTGGTGGTCAACATTGAATCCACCGTCGAATCCATAAAAAAAGCGGTGGAGGAAGCCGAGTTGATGGCCGGCTGTGAGATCTCGGCGGTCTATGCCGGGATTGCCGGCGGGCACATCACCGGATTCAACAGCCGCGGGATCGTTGCTGTAAAGGGCTCCGAAGTCAGTGAGCAGGATGTCGACCGGGTCATCGATGCCGCGCGGGCGGTGGCCATCCCGATGGACCGTGAGGTGATTCATGTGCTGCCGCAGGAATATATGGTCGATGATGAACGCGGCATCCAGAACCCTGTGGGAATGTCCGGCATACGTCTGGAGGCTAAAATTCATATTGTCACCGGAGCGGTGGCATCGGCCCACAACATCGTAAAATGCGCCAATCGCTCCGGTTTGGATGTTTGCGATATTGTCCTGGAATCATTGGCTTCCGGCGAAGCCGTGCTGACAGAGGAGGAAAAAGAGCTGGGTGTTGCCCTGCTGGACCTCGGCGGTGGGACCACCGATCTGGCCATCTTCTCAGGGAACAACATCAAGCACACATTTGTTCTGGCACTGGGTGGAAACAATCTGACCAATGACATCGCGATCGGGTTGCGGGCACCCCACGCCGAAGCTGAAAAAATCAAAAAGAAATACGGCAACTGCCTGGCAAGCAACATCAGTCCGGAAGAAACCATCGAAGTACCCGGCATGGGCGGACGCGAACCCCGTAAGCTTTCACGTCAGATTCTGGGAGAAATTTTAGAGCCCCGCATGGAGGAAATTTTTCAGCTGGTGCACCGCGAAATTATCCGGGCCGGCATGGAAAACATGATTCCATCCGGCATCGTCATTTCCGGGGGCACAGCGCTTTTGGACGGCGTCAATGAAATTGCCGAATCAATTTTCAATCTCCCCTGTCGCATCGGCAAGCCGCGGGCAATTACGGGCCTGGTGGATGTCGTCAACAACCCCATGTATGCCACCGGGGTGGGATTGGTGCTGTACGGCGCGCGCAATCAAGATTCGCGCAAATTCAGAATTCGCGATAAAAATATTTTTAACCGCGTCATGACGCGCATGAAACGCTGGTTTAATGATGTAGTTTAAAATTAGGTTTGTCCCGCCAAAGGCGGGATTTAGCCCGTTCAATAGAGAATAATGTCTGATCTTATTTTTTCCGGGCTAACGGGCCAACGGGCTCAACGGGCACAACCTATACGATATTCCGCCTGAGGCGGATTGATAAAGCATTTAATAACCAGTACCCAATAACCATTAACTAAACTAGCAGGAGGCTGACATGTTTACCTATGTGGACCAGGAAAAATCAGCAAAAATTAAAGTAATTGGTGTCGGCGGTGCGGGCGGAAACGCAATCAATAATATGATTGCATCCAATTTGAAGGGCGTAAAATTCATTTCGGCCAATACCGACGGCCAGGCCCTTGAAATTTCAAGGGCTCCCGTCAAGATTCAGATGGGCGAAAAACTGACCGAAGGCCTTGGCGCAGGGGCCAACCCTCAGATCGGCCGCGATGCTGCCCTTGAAAGTGAGGAAGCGCTGCGGAATGCGCTGGCCGACAGTCACATGGTATTTATCACCGCCGGATTTGGCGGAGGCACCGGAACCGGCGCGGCACCGGTGATAGCAGAAATCTGCAAAGATATGGGTGCCCTGACGGTTGCGGTGGTTACCAAACCGTTTGCGTTCGAAGGCAAAAAGAGAACCAAAGTGGCCGACGACGGCATCGAGAATTTGAAAAAGGTGGCGGATACGGCCATAACCATTCCCAATGACCGCCTGAGAGGCCTGGCATCCAAAAATGCGAAGCTGGTGGAAATGTTTTTGAGAGCGGACGAGATCCTGCTGCATTCCGTCAAAGGCATCACGGATCTGATCATGATGCCCGGGCTGGTGAACCTGGATTTTGCAGATGTCAAGACCACCATGTCCAAAGCGGGCATGGCCATTATGGGGATCGGTATTGCTGCCGGTGAAAACCGGGCGGTTGAAGCCGCCGAACGGGCCATGTCGCATCCGCTTCTGGAAGACATACCGATTGCCGGTGCAAAGGGTGTCTTGATGAACATAACCAGTACCAGTGACATGGAATTTGAAGAGGTGGCCGAAGCTTCAGAGCGCATTCACAATGAAGTCGGCGATGATGCCGACATCTTCTGGGGCACCTCCATTGATGACAGCCTCGGCGATGAGATGCGCGTTACCGTTCTGGCAACGGGCATCGGTACGGAAGAGCAGCAAATCGAAATAGCAGGCAACGCGGTCGAGCTGCAGTTAAGAGGCAAAGTTCGGGATGTTTCACCGGCTGATCTGGAAAGAGAAATCGTTGATTACGAGGAACCGACCTTTATTCGTCAGCAAAAGGCCGTGGGGGAGTCCAATGGCGCTGTTTATAGAGGACACCATGCATTAACAGCAGAAGACAGCGAGCTGGATGTCCCGACTTTCTTGAGGCGCAAGGCGGATTAGAATTGTCCGTTGTCCGTCGTCCGTTGTCCGTTGACTATTGCCATTTCCGTCTCCGGCCGGGGTTTGGGTTCAGGGAAAAGCGACTTGTTTTATTGGTTAGATTAGTTCAATTGGTTCAATTGGTTCGCTTTAACAAATACAACTAATCAAACCAATTAAACGAATAAAACAGTTTCATCAATCAAACCAATAAAACAAAAAGTTATTTGCCTGACACCAGAAATGGATAAACTATTGACTATGGATCGGAAAGCCCCATTTTAATGTTTGAATGATCAGAGAATTCCACATAGGTAATCAAACAATAAATAACGGCTTTATAGCGGTATAAAATTACCGATTCAAATCCAAACGATTCGCAACGGACAACGGACGACAGGCGACGGACAGTCCCATGATTTTGAAAACTCGAAAATCAGCCGGGCAAGCGAATGAAACCGAGATTGGAACCATTCGAAAATCCTGGCGCGGTCGTATCCGTTTCGCTCTGGTCTATCCCAATCGCTATCATTTAGGCATGTCCAATCTCGGTTTTCAGAGCGTCTATCGCCTGCTAAACAATTATGACCATGTCGTCTGCGAGCGCGCCTTTCTGCCGGAGCCTCCCCCCAAAAAACAAACACCTCTCAGGACCTTCGAGTCCGGTAAACGCCTGACAGATGTCGATATTATTGCCTTTTCCCTCTCCTTTGAAAATGACTACCCCCATATCCTATCCATTCTTGACAAAATCGGCCTGCCTTTAAGAAACGAGCAGAGAAGTGATCAGGACCCCCTGCTGCTCGCCGGCGGGGTCGTCAGTTTTATAAATCCGGAACCGATTGCCGCTTTTTTTGATTGCTTCCTAATCGGTGAAGCCGAAGCCATGCTGCCCCGTTTTGTAGAAGTTTTTGAACCCGCAAACAACAAACGCGCAACCCTAATGGCCATTGCCCGCAATGTTCCGGGTGCTTATGTGCCGGCCTTTTACAGCGTCGATTATCAGCGTGATGGAACCATAGCATCCTTTAGCCCACAGGAAGAAGTGCCCCCCACCGTCGAACGGACTTACCTGAAAGATCTGACCGACACTGCCGCCTGCAGCGCGATCTTGACCCCGGATACCGCCTTTGACCGGACCTATCTGATTGAAGTCGGCCGAGGCTGTCCACACGGCTGCCGCTTCTGCAGTGCCGGATTTATTTATCGACCGCCGCGCTTCAGGCCGATTTCAAAACTGGCCGAAAATATAAACCAGGGGATCTCCCAAACCGACCGCATCGGCCTGGTGGGCTCTGCCGTTTCAGATCTCCCGGGTATTGCTGATTTGTGTGATCAATACCGCGATGAAGACATCCGCATATCTTTTAGTTCTCTGCGGGCGGATGGCTTATCACTGGAATTGTTGTCGGCCCTCAAGCAGAGCAAAGTGAAAACAGCAACGATTGCCCCGGATGCCGGATCCGAGCGCATGCGCAAAGTCATCAATAAAGGGATTACCGAAGAAACGATTTTAGCTGCCGCCGATGCTCTGGTTGCAAATGGTATTCCCAATTTAAAGTTGTATTTTATGATCGGGCTTCCCACCGAAACAATCGATGATGTCGATGCGATCATCCGTTTGTGCAAAAAAATCAAGCATGGCTTTTTAAAATCCAGCCGGTCCCAAAAACGGATCGGTGAAATTACGATCAGCTTAAATTGTTTTGTGCCCAAACCATTTACACCGTTTCAATGGGTGGCGATGGATGAAGTCGCGTCGTTGAAAAAAAAGATCAAGAAAATTAAAAATGAGTTGAAAAAGGTCCCCAATATCCGCATTCATTCGGATATACCGCGCTGGGCCTATATTCAGGCACTTTTTTCCCGGGGGGACCGCAGGGTTGCCGATATCCTGCAGCTGGCTCACACCCATAAAGGCAACTGGGCCCAAACCCTTAAAGCCACATCCGTCAACCCGGATTTTTATGTACTAAGGAATCGCGATGTCGATGAGCAGCTTCCCTGGGATTTTATTGATCAGGGAATCAAAAAGTCCTTTTTACAGCAAGAATTCCAGCGAGCGCTAAAAGCGCTGCCCTCCCCGGCTTGCCGAGTTGAGACCTGCAATATTTGCGGTGTATGCAATCAGGAATCAGAGAACAGAGAACAGAAGTAGGGTCGGACACGACTCGACTGAGCTCGCCGAAGTCCGTGCCGACCCAATCAAGCGGGCACGGTGGCCCGCACTACTTTCGAAGGTTTCTGGTTCCTGATCGCTGGTTACTATAACCGATTTTGAATATCGAATATCGAACAAGGAATTTCGAATGATGAAGTTTTCTTTTCCTTCGATATTCAACATTCTATATTCGATATTCTGCGGTTCTATGTTTTCTGACCGATGAACCCCTGAACCCTTGAACCCTGAAACTGAACGGACCTACACAGTCGCCACCTTTAGTAGGGCGGCCCACCGTGGCCGCCGGTTGAGGTCGGCACGGACTTCGGCGAACTCCCATCGGCAAGCTCAGGGCCTGAGTTTATCGAAGGCAGTCGAGTCGTGGCCGACCCTACGTTATGCGCACCATTTAATTGAATGAAAGGTATTGATATTTTGTGTAAGCGCGAAGCGATTGACTGTTTTTGGCCGAGCAGGTCGCTCGGCCAAAAGGTCTGTGTAAGTCCGTGTGGGTCTGTGGCTAATAAAAAAATCTGCGTCTTTCCGCGTGCATCTGCGGTTAAATAGCAAAAAAAACAGACAACAGGCTTGAAATCATGGTCATGAAATGATAATTTAATGCCTTTTTGATGTGAAAACAGAATCGTTAATCAGGTTGCGCGAAGTTTCTGATTTTACCGGAACTGACTTGTTTGATGTGATGGGTTGATGTAGCCAACGAATTGGCAAGGAGAGACTATGATCGAGGGTGTCATTTTCATGCTCGGTTTGGGAGTTGTCTGTGCTGCGATTTTAACGGCGGCATCCCGAATCTTTTATGTATATGAGGATCCGCGTATTGCTCAGGTAGAGGGCTGTTTTGCAGGAGCCAATTGCGGCGGATGCGGATATGCCGGTTGTTCGGCCGCAGCCGTAGCGGTTGTGACCGGCAAAGCCGATCCCAGTGTGTGCATCATCGGCGGTCCGGAATCGGCTACCAAAGCGGCCGAAGTCATGGGCGTCGAGGTGGGCCTGGCCGAGTCTCCTAAATCATTTAACACCTGCAGCGGGGGCCTGCGAGCTGCCGATAAATTTGTGTACCTTGGTGTCAACACCTGCAGAGCACAGGCGGCCCTGTCCGGGGGCCAGCGGGTATGCGCGGTTGGATGCATCGGGCTGGGCGACTGTGTCGATGCCTGTCAGTTCGATGCAATAAAAATGGGGCCCCAAGGGTATCCGGTGGTAGAGGCCGAAAAATGTGTCGGGTGCGGTGCCTGTGAAACGGTTTGCCCCAAGTATGTCATGAAGGTCAAAACCATGTCCGAGCGCCTGATGCACTTCAATTGCAGTGACGATCGCCTAGCGCCCTGTCGTCAGACCTGCCCGGCCGAAATCGACATTCCCCAGTACATCGCTCAGATCCGCGAGGGCGATTACGAAGGCGCTGTCAACACCATCCGGGAGCGCAATCCATTCCTGCTTTCCTGCGGCCGGGTTTGCCCGCATCCCTGTGAGACGAACTGCCGCCGCGGAATCGAGGATGAACCGGTATCCATCAATCAGTTGAAACGCTTTGTTGCCGATTATGAAATGAATTCCGGAGAACAGCTGCCGATACCGACAGCCCCGCAAACACGCAAGCGTATCGCGATTATCGGCGGCGGGCCGGCCGGATTAACCTGTGCCTATTTCCTCAGGCGGCTGGGTCATCAGGTCAACATTTTTGAAGCCATGCCGAAACTGGGGGGTATGTTGCGCTATGGTATCCCTGAGTATCGCCTTCCCAAAGCAGTTCTGGACTGGGAAATCCAGAGCATCCTGGATCTGGGGGTCGATTATCATACCAATGTAAAATTCGGCCATGATTTTGACTTGAGCTCATTGGTTGCATCCGGATTCGACGCCATCTTTATGGGTATCGGGGCATGGAAGGATGCCAGCCTGCGCGTAGAGGGAGAAGATCTTAAAGGCTGTTACACCGGTATTGATTTCCTGTCCCGTCTGGCCAGCGAAGAAGCCCTTCCCATCGGTCGCACGGCAGCGATTATCGGAGGGGGAAATACCGCCATAGACTGTACCCGCAATCTCATTCGCCTGGGGGCTGAGAAGGTGTATATTGTTTACCGCCGCACCCGCGGTGAAATGCCCGCCAATGCGGTCGAAATCGATGCGGCCGAACACGAAGGCGTTGAATTTTTATTTCTGGCGGCTCCGGTAAAGGTCAGAGGCGATGAAGACGGCAATGTCACTCATCTGGAGTATTTAAAAATGGAACTCGGGGAGCCCGACGCCAGTGGCAGACGCCGGCCGGTTCCCATCGAAGGTTCCGAAACCCTGCTTGAAACCGACATGCTCATTACCGCCATCGGTCAATCCCCTGACGTTTCCTTCACCGAACGTTCCCGGAAACGCCTGGCAGAGCTCAACACGACACGCTGGAACACGATCGACGTAGACGCTCAAACTCTGCAATCCAACATTCCGTATCTGTTTGCGGCCGGCGATGCGGCCACCGGGCCTTCTTTGGTGGTGGAAGCCATCGGCGGCGGACGCCGGGCCGCCCGTTCGATTCATCAGTATATCATGGGACAAAAAGTTAGTGCTCAGACAAAAGAATTGGGCAAGGATTTAATTGCTGAAACCATATTTGATCAGGTGGACGGGGTCATCAAAAATGCCAGAGCGCCGATGCCGGAATTGCCGGTTGAAGAACGGATATGTTCATTTGTTGAGGTAGATCAAGTACTTACAGAGGATTCCGCCAGGGGCGAAAGCAACCGCTGCCTGTCCTGCTGTCTGACGTGTTATGACAAAGATGCGGCTGCAAGCGCCGCATCAGGGATCAAAGATACGGGCACAGAAAGCGAAGTAGCTTAAAAAGGTTTCGGGTGTCAGTCACCTGGTTCAAAGGTTCCAGGTTCAACGTTCAAAGGTTAGATAACGGAAAACAGAGGTCAGAAGGTATAGTTAAATAGTTGATTAGTTGAATAGTCAATTCGTCAGAGGATTCAATCCATTTTAAACTATTTGACCATTCGACCAATTAACTAATCGACTAAAAGTAGGGACCAGCAGCCAGTGGCCTGAACGCAGAACCCCTGAACTTCGAATCCTGACACCTGAACACTGACACCCGACACCTTAAAAAATAGATACGGCCTTAACAAATACAGTAGAGCTACTTAAGAAACAGATATCTAACAACATAGCACACCGGACGAGGAGGACCTCATGGGCGGTCTGGATTTTTTAGAGAAGGTTAACATCTTCAAAGGGCTCAATCAGGACCAGTTGAATGCTGTCAAAAAAGGGGGGCAGGAAAAGGAATACCTTTATGGAGACCGATTGTTTGCCGAAGGTGAAAATGCCGATCGGATCTGGCTGGTCATCGACGGCCAGGTCGACCTTAGATTTGACTTGCCGGGGCGCCCCACATCCGAAGAAAATACCATCTTCTCGATAACCGCTGCCAGATCTTTGGGGTGGTCAAGCTTTGTTCCGCCGTTCAAGTATGCGCTTTCCGCTTACAGTGCCACCAAGAGCTGCAAAATCCTGCATATCAATAAAGATCATCTTCTGAAATGTTTCGAAAAAGATCCCCGCATGGGGTTAATGTTCATGACCAATGTGGCTGCGATTGCCAGCAGGCATTTTGATCAATTGCAGGAATCCGGTACCGTTTCGCCGGTGGCAAAGGTCAAAATTACCGTACACATGTCAACCTGTGGAATTGCCGCCGGTGCCCGTCAGGTCATGAGTACGCTGGTCGAGGTAATTTCCCGCTCGGACCGGCCGGATATCGAAGTCGCCAGTTCAGGGTGCATCGGTCATTGTAAAAATGAACCCAATATTACGGTCGAAATTGGCGGCGGTGAGCCGGTTATTTATCAAAAAATGACTCCCGATAAAATGCGTCAGGTATTTCAAAAGCATATTCTGGGAGGCGAAGTTCAGGAAGATTATATCTTAAGCGATTGAATATTGAAAATTGAATATTGTATATTTGTGGATGTCGCTTCGCTCCGTCATTTTTATGATAGGTTTTTTTATAATTGATCCGCCGGAGGTGGACCTTAAATATTCAATATTCAATCGAAAATATTCAATTACGAAGGGGGGCTTTCATGATCAGTCTCGATTTTTTGGAAAATGTCGAAACTTTTAGCGACCTGGATGACGATCAATTGGCGGCAATACAGGGCTGCTGTGAAGTCGCTGAATTTAAGCGTGGGCAGGAGATCTTTGCTGCCGGAGAAACCCCTGAATATTTTTGGATCGTGTTCGCAGGCCAGGTGAATCTGATCTGGGATGCGCCGGAAGGCCCAGCGCTGCCGGAAAACACCATTACGACCCTGTCGGAGGGGATGCCTTTTGGCTGGTCAAGTCTGGTGCCCCCTTATAAATATCACCTTTCAGCCCGTTGCGCTTCTCGAAGCTGCAAAACTGTCAGGATTCCGAAGGGCCGCCTCCTTCAACTGTTCGAAGATAACGCTCAATTGGGCTACAACGTCATGTCCAAAGTGATGATTGTCGTCGGGCATCGCTTTCATCAACTCCAGGATGAAGTTGCCAGGCGTAGAGGACACGATATTATCAACCGCTGGTAATTTTAGAAGTTATTAAAATTTATCAATAAACTTAATAATGACCGATTAGCTTATTAAGAAAAAGAGCTTGAAAGCTGAACCACATTATGGTAGTCGGTGCATGGTTTTTCAGGCAGGAATTTGACAGGCAACGCAAAAGTGATACGGAAATAAAATGTTTTCAAAAAAAGAATTGATGCTGGCATATGGAGTGGCCGCCTGCTTGTTGGTCATCGGCGTTATCAGTTACGCCGCCTTTCCGTTAAAGGCACCGCAAGAGCCGCTGCGCTTAATGTATACTGTTGCGGCAGGCAACGTGCTGTTTAATCATAAAATACACACGGCCGAGGAAGGTTACGGCCTTTCTTGTGAAGACTGCCATCATGAACTTCTGGATGGTGAATCTGACGAACCGCAGGCATGCGGGGAGTGTCATGATCCTGAAGAGGGGGATGAAGAAATGCCCAAACGAGCGGATGCTTTTCATCAGCAGTGTGCGGGTTGCCACGAGGATTATGAAGCCGGTCCTGTAGAAAAAGAATGCACTTTATGTCATACAATGTAGGAACATAAAATTAAGGTTGCCATCGCAATTCTAATAACGATTACCCAATAACCAATAACTCCTAATTGGGCGTTTATCGCTCAATTAGGAGCTGTATCTGACATACCGAAAAAGGTTTAATCATGATCAAAAAAGCATTTTGGGGTTTATCAACTCCTCAGATTAATTATGAAATGCTTCCTGTCCACCTTCCGGAGACAGAGAAGATTCCGACCCCGCAGCGCATTACCTTATTCCATCCAAAAAATGATGCCCTTAACGTACCATCGGCATTGGGGGTCGGTGATCCGGTAAAGACCGGCGAGAAATTGTCTCTTTATCCGGATCAAAATTATTATGTAATTTCACCGGTTAGCGGTACGATAACCTCCCTTTCGCCATACACGGGTGATTTCGGAAAAAGCTACATTGCCATCACCATTACGCCTGACGGCAACGAAATTATCGACGACACTTTCCGACAGCAGATCCAAAGTCCAACTTTGGAGCTGCTGTCCAACTACCTGGCAGGCGCACCGGGCAATGCGCCTTTGAGCCTGCTGGCGGATTCCAACGGCCGCATTAAAACCATTGTCATCCGAGGCCTGGATCCGGATCCGATGGTGGCAACCAGCCAGTATATCGCCCAATCCCGTTTGAAAGACCTCAAAAAAGGTATCCAAATTTTAAAAGACGTTACCGATGTGCAGGATATTATTCTGATCACCGCCGGTGAGTCCGTGCAGGGATACGGTCACATCGGAGCCCGGGTTAAAAGCGTTAAGGCTATCTATCCGGCAGCACTGCCCCACATGGTGATGAAAGACGTTCTGGGCCAGGTGGTGCCGGTCGGAAAAACCTGTGAAGATCTTGGCGTATGCTTTTTCACTGCCGAAGCCGTTATATCCATCGGCAGCGCCTTTGAGTCCGGGCAAATCCCGACATCTAAAATATTCACCTTCATTAAAAAGGACGGAACCCGCAAAATCGTTGAAACCCGCATTGGCACCCCCATCGGAGATATCCTTGAAGCCTTCGATGAAACCGTAAACGAATTTGACCGCATTATTTTCGGTGGACCCATGACCGGATCAGCGGTCTATGCACTGGAACACCCGGTTCAGCCGGATACGGATTCCATTATCGTGGTGGATCGGGATAAAGCCGCGTACATTTCGGATTATCCCTGCATTCATTGCGGCGAATGCGTACGAATCTGTCCGGCAAAAATCCAGGTGAACATGCTGGTGCGATTTCTGGAAGCAAACCAATATGAGGAGGCAGCGGACAGTTACGATTTGTACTCGTGTATTGAATGCGGCCTGTGCAGCTACGTATGCGTGTCCAAGATACCGATTTTCCAATATATCAAGTTGGCAAAATACGAGTTGGAGCGCGCCAAAACTCCGGAGGCAGCGGATGCTTGAGAAAATAGATGTGCTTGAGCAGCAAACACCCCTTGGGCAGAAAAAACTGATTGTTTCCCATGCGCCCTTCTATCACAGCGGGCGCAGGGTAACCGAGCGCAGCTATCACACCATGCTGGCAGCACTGCCGGCACTTCTGATGGGTTTTTACCAATACGGCATGCCGGCTTTCGGCGTGGTCTGCCTGTCGATTTCCACAGCCATTATCTGGGAACTGGTCTTCAACCTGGTGGCCAAAAGAACCATCACCATCGGTGACGGAAATGCCGCTTTGCTCGGATTGCTGTTTGCCATGCTGGTTCCGGCCACCATGCCCTGGTGGGCTGTTATCACCGGAACCTTTATTGTCATCGTAATCGGCAAGCAAATTTTTGGCGGAATCGGCAGCAATGCCTTTCACCCGGTAGCCCTGGCCATTGCCATGATGCTGCTGTCCTGGGAAAACCTGTTCGATTTTGACGCCGCTCTGTTAAATTATGATCTCGAGTTTGCCACGATTTATCCGTTGGCGGCCGCCAAGTATTTTGGCGCAGCCGCGGCTGATGCATTCAGTCTGACCGACCTTTTAATGGGCAGGCAGCTCGGCGGCATCGGCTCGACCTTTGGTCTGGGGCTTTTGATCGGCGGGATTTACCTCATGCTGCGGGGATTTATTCGCTGGGAAATACCGCTCACGTTTCTGGCCGGGGTGTATTTAGCCGCATTTGTGTTTAACCTGGTTGATCCAGCCCGATTTGCGCCTCCGGTCTTTCACCTGTTAACCGGTTATACCCTCATCGGCGCTTTTTTCCTGGCCACCGAGGATTCATCTTCGCCTGTCAATTTCGTTCCCATGCTCATCTACGGTGCTGCCGGCGGAATCATGACCGTACTCATCCGTAATATCGGTGTCTGGGTTGACGGGGTCATTTTAGCCATACTGGTTATCAACCTGATTAGCCCGCTTCTGGACAAAATCAGACCCGAAGCGCTCGGAAAGGTTGGATAATATGCGTGAAATGATAAAAATGCTGATTGTGCTTACAGTTCTGGCGACTTTATCCGGAGGGCTGCTGGCGGCCATCCAGGACAGTACTAAAGACCGCATTGAAAATCAGGTCCTTGAGTTCGTCCAAGGCCCGGCCATTCGGTCCATCTTGGAAGGGGCGACCAATGACCCCATCGTTGACCGCTTTCAAATAAAAGACGGTGATGTGGAGCGCACCTTCTTTGTAGGCGTTATTGATGGGGAACCGCGCGCCGTTACTTTCGAGACGTTTGGTAAAGGCGGTTATGGCGGTGATGTGGGTCTGATGGTCGGTATTGATACCAAAGACAACAAGATAATGGGCGTGGGGGTGACCACCCACGCTGAAACACCGGGCATGGGCGCCAAGGCCAAAACCGATCCGAGTTTTGCGGCCCAATTCAAAGATCTGCCGTTAGCAGAACCGGTTAACGTCACCGGTGACGGGGGCAGCATCAATGCTATCAGTGGCGCCACCTTGACATCACGGGCGGTATGTTCGGCTACGAATGATGCCGTAAAAATATTTGAAAAATTAAAACCCCAGCTCGCCGACAAGCTGAAAGAATTCAATAAATAGGGAGAGATGGATGGCCCGATCAATTGTACAGGAATTTACCAAAGGCTTATGGGATGAAATTCCGCCATTTCGTTTAGTACTCGGCCTGTGTCCGGTTCTGGCGGTAACCAAGTCCGTAGAAAACGGAATCGGAATGGGCGTTGCCACCACCTTTGTACTGGTTTGTTCCAATGTGCTGGTATCATCTCTGCGCAAAGTTATCCCGGCAAAAGTCAGAATTGCCTGCTTTATTATAATTATCGCCACCTTTGTGACTGTCGTGGAACTGGTGATGCAGGCCTTTGCCTATCCGCTTTTCCTTAAACTGGGAATTTTTATCCCGCTCATTGTCGTCAACTGTATTGTGCTGGGCCGTTCCGAAGCCTTTGCCTCCAAAAACGGTATTTTCCGATCCTTTCTGGACGGTCTGGGCATGGGAATCGGCTTTACCTTGGCCCTCAGCGCCCTGGCGGCTGTGCGCGAATTGCTCGGAACCGGCGATTTGACGATATGGGAAAAGCCGATCCAGATTTTCGGACCTGCATATCAACCGTTTTCCTTTATGGTTGAAGCTCCCGGCGCTTTTGTCGCTCTGGGCTTGATGCTTTGCCTGATGAATATGGTGGGTAAAAAATAGGAGATCAATATGGGCGATTTAATCGTTCTGGCAATCAGCTGTATCCTGATAAACAATATTTTGCTGGCCCAATATCTGGGCAACTGCCCGTTTCTGGGAACATCCAAGAAAATGGAAACCGCCGTCGGCATGGCTATGGCGGTCGTCTTTGTACTGGTACTGGCCGGGGTTATCACCTGGATCACTAACACCTACTTTCTGAAAAAGTTAGGCCTTGAATATCTGCGCACCGTGGCCTTCATCCTGGTCATTGCCTCCCTGGTACAGTTTGTCGAGATGTTTCTTAAAAAGAGCATTCCGGCCCTGTATGCCGGCCTCGGCATCTTTTTGCCTCTGATTACAACCAACTGTGCGGTCATGGGGGTCTGTCTGATCAACGTCAACGAAGAGTATACTTTCCTGCAGGCGATAGTGGCCTCCTTCGGCTATGCCGTTGGATTCGGCCTGGCATTAATTCTGTTTGCCGGCGTGCGCGAACGCATTCTTATCGCCCGGGTGCCCCGGCCGTTTCAGGACACCTCCATCGCCCTGGTTACCGCCGGAATCCTGTCACTCACCTTTTTAGCCTTCAAAGGGATGGTCTAAATCGGCCGGCCCCCTGCCGGCATCAGGTGTCAGGTGTCAGGTGTCAGGTGTCAGGCAAAAACGTATAAATTCCCCCTATTTTGAATATCGAATATCGAACAAGGAATATCCAACCGCAGAAGTTTTCGTAACCTTCGACATTCTAAATTCCTTGTTCGATATTCTGCGGTTCGCCTTTTAAATATCATAAAGATAGTGACACACATTACATCCCCTGGGCGGCTCCGGCATGGCTTCCCGGGCAGCCAGCAGCGTTCGTTCTCGGCCTGATCCTCCGGATCCAAGCAAATTATTGACGATGGTATTATCGTGTTTTTGGACCCGTTCCTGGAATTTTTCCCGGTAAAATTGACAGATCTCGGTTTTCCATAAGTCCATCAAGTCATCGCCCGGCAGCCGGCCGTAATGAACCGAGGGCATGGCCACCTCTTCCCCCAAGAACGTCGTCGGTCCCCCCAGCGCCAGGTTAATGCAAGGCGCTGCTGTACCATCATAGCGGATGAATATGGAATCGCGGGGGTCCTGGTCACAGACCGGTTGTTCGTCCGGAATGAAGGAGAAA
>Ga0255055_10000355_pt1 | contig 35659 bp, 33 predicted proteins | sample JV7_2_27_MG_FD_188633 | JGI IMG/M metagenome (GOLD analysis project Ga0255055, IMG submission 188633) | Seawater microbial communities from Jervis Inlet, British Columbia, Canada - JV7_2_27 | ecosystem: Environmental > Aquatic > Marine > Inlet | place: Canada: British Columbia | collected...
CTAGAAACTCAGAGTGACACTCGCCTGTATGTGGGCTTAGCTCAGGGCGGAATCGTCGGATTAGCAACCGGCGCGGTAGCTGCCTGGGTAGTCAGCCGCGGACTGCGTGTGGTCGAAGTCGAAGAAGCGGAAGACCAGCAGGAAGATGGCGAAGAAGACCAAGATTGAAGTCGACATCAGTCGACGCGATTTCGTTACGGTAGCGGCCACTGCCGCCGGTTCTGCAGTTGTCGCGTCAGCTGTAACGACTGGACCGCTGTCGCCATTTGGAGAATTCAAAAGGCGTCAGCTCACTGGTGAATCTGAGGAAATCCACCCTCAGCGTGAAGTCCGTTGGGGCATGGTCGTCAACCTGGATCGTTGTATCGGTTGCGAGTACTGTCTACGCGCCTGCTCAGCAGTGAACGATGTGGCCGCTGATAAACCCTGGAATATTGTTCTCGAGGACCAAACAACGACTGGCCGTACTTTCTATTTCAGTCGCCCCTGCATGCAGTGTCAGCATGCTCCGTGTGTTGAAGTCTGCCCAGTTCAAGCCACATACGTACGCGAGGACGGCATCGTAATGATGGACTACGATCGATGCATCGGCTGCCGCTATTGTGAAGTCGCCTGCCCCTATGATGCTCGCAAATTCAACTGGGATGAACGTACAGACGAGAATGAATACGTGCCCACATGGGGCCACCCCGAAGTTGAGCGGCGGCCGCGTGGCGTAGTCGAGAAGTGCACTTTCTGTTCGCACCGCATCGATGCTGGCGTTGCGAACGGTCTCGAGCCTGGCGTCGATCGAGAGGCTACCCCGGCTTGCGTCAATGCCTGCCCGGTCAATGCGCGAACATTCGGCAACTTGATGGATCCCGAAAGCGAGATTGTCTACACCATTGCCAGCAACCCGACCGTTCGCTTGCGCGAAGATCTGGGCACCGATCCAAGCGTTTTCTATATACCGGTGGATGAATTATGACCAGCACCCCGGTTCAAAGGCGCCGCGTCACACCAGGGCTGCTGGTGTGGGGAGTTCTCATCGCTCTGCTTTTGGGTGTAGGCCTGCTGTCCTTTTATACGGTGTTTACGGATGGTTTGGTCGTCACAAATCTCAGCGACAGCATCCCCTGGGGGTTGTGGATCACCGTCGATCTTTCCGCCATCGCGCTGGGAGCAGGCGCCTTTGCACTGTCGGCCGTCGTATACCTATTCAAGCTGGATCGGTACCGACCCATTGTACGCATCGCAGTATTGGTTGGCCTCATCGGGTACACGGCCGCCTTGCTAACCCTGGTTGCAGATATCGGCCGACCTGATCGCTTCTGGCACCCATGGGTCTACTGGAATGTGCACTCGGTGTTGTGGGAAATTACGATGTGCATCACGATCTACCTAATGATCCTTACCGTTGAATTCGCACCTACGATCTCTGAAAGCCGCTTCTTTAATCGATGGCCCATCATCAGCCGTATTGGACACAATCTTCACCGTCTCGCTCCATTTCTGGCCGTTGCCGGTCTGATGATCTCGCTCCTGCACCAATCTTCACTCGGTGCGACCTATGGAGTGCTTAAAGCGCGTCCTATCTGGTTCAAGCCCAGCATGCCCATCATGTTTATTGTGTCGGCAATTGCGGTTGGCCCGGCAATAACAATGGCGGCCGCATTCATCATCGAGTGGGTCACCGGTCGCCGAACCATTTCCCATGATGTTTTACGCAGCATTGCACGCTTCTCAGGACTGGCGCTGCTGGTGTACCTATACGTACGTCTCTGGGATCTGGCGGTGTTGACATACTACGGCAGCACACCGGGCTCAAGCTCCGCGATGAGCATGCTTAGCGAGTTCACTCCATATGGGTTTGGATTTTGGGTTGGCGAGATCATTCTCGGCATTATCGTTCCTGTCATCTTGTTTCTGGTGCCGCGCTTCAATCGCAATCCGCTGAACCTGGTACTTGGCGCTGGTCTTGCAGCCTTTGGAATCGTCGTTAATCGTTGGAACGTTACCGTGTCGGGCTTGGTAGTTCCCCTGTCGTACTCTCCGGGAACCGCCGTTCAGTTGGAACCCGGTTCGTATTCCCCCAGCATAGTGGAGTGGGGGGTGGTGGCCGGTGTCATCGGTTACGCTCTGCTCATCTTCACTCTGGGAGTTTTGCTGCTTCCCCTCTTCAAGAAACAAGGAACAACACCTTCCGAGTGAAGGTAGTGGTGAGATGCGGTGAGGCTCGGATATTGATCCCTATGCTCATGTTTTCAGAGAGCCAAGAGCAATGATGTTCCCACGTCGCCGCATGGCGGTCTTGATCGGGTCTAGTATGACGTTAACAGCGCTGGCATTCTTCGTTGATCCAACAGTTGCCCAGGAGGAAGACCCTCCAACTGTCAGCAATGAAACTTGTCTAGAGTGCCACAACGACCCCACGTTAAATATGGTGTTGGAGGATGGAGATGTCGTTTCGCTGCATATCGAGCCGGATATGTTTCACGGCTCCGTACATGGTGAACTCGGATATGCGTGTGTCCAATGCCATACGAACTTGGGCGACTACCCTCACCCGACCTTCACTGCCGAGAATCGCAGGGACCTAAACCTTCAGCTATACACTGCCTGCCAGCGCTGCCATCCGGTTGAATACGAGCGGACGCTTGACAGCGCTCACGAGCAGGCGCGTTCTGGAGGGATCGAAGAAGCCGCTATCTGTACGGATTGCCACGGAGCGCATAACACGCGTCGTTTGACTGACGTTGATTCTGGCGAGCTACTTCCCGATGCACGAACCTGGGTACCGCAAACTTGTTCTCTTTGCCATAACGCGATCTATGAGAAATATCTCACCAGCGTACATGGCGGCTCGCTGATCGATGAAGCCAACTCGGACGTACCGACCTGCATCGACTGCCACGGAGTACACGACATCGAGGATCCTCGTACGGCGACTTTCCGCCTGCAATCACCGCTGCTCTGCGCTGGTTGCCATACGGATGAAGAGCTCATGGCGGAGTATGAAGTGTCCACCGATGTACTTGAGACCTACGTCGCCGATTTCCACGGCACGACGGTTACCTTATTTGAAAAACAATCGCCCGATGCCGAAACCAACAAGCCCGTGTGCTTCGATTGTCATGGAGTGCATGACATCAAACGCACGGATGATCCGGAAAAGGGACTGCAAGTTCGCGAGAACCTGCTGGCGCGCTGCCAGTTGTGCCACCCCGACGCAACCGCAGAGTTCCCGGATGCGTGGATGTCACACTATGAGCCGTCGGTAGAAAAGCATCCGCTCGTGTTCGCGGTAGATCTGTTCTACAAGATCTTGATCCCTTTAGTGCTTGGTGGCATGGGTTTGGTGGTCGTGCTCGACTTAAGCTGGAGGGTAAGAAGTCGATTCGGCAAACAAGGTGAAGACCGACCATCCGGAGCCTACAATATGCTCGCCAAAACCGACCCCGCGGAATCATCTCCTGAACCCCCTTACGATTCGCAGGAGGATTTGCCATCAACTGGATCCGAGAATAATGGGTCCAGGCAGGAGGGCCTCACACTTGACGAATGAACCCCCGCCTGAGGTGAACTTGGGCTCGCCCAGAACCTACCGAAGGTTCGATCGATCCCAGCGTATTGAACATGCGGTCTTCCTGATCTCTTTCACTGTTCTGGGGATCACCGGCCTGGCGCAGAAATTCGCCACCTCACCTGGTGGAGAGACTCTGATTCGGCTGCTGGGTGGTATCGAATTTACTCGCATTATCCATCGCAGTGCTGCCATGGTCTTGATGGTGGTCGCGATCTATCACATCCTTGGGCTCCTCTATCGGGTTTTTGTCCGCCGCGTGAAGCTCAGCATCATGCCCGTTTTGCAGGACCTCCGCGATCTGATGCAAGATGTGTTCTTCTACTTGGGTCTTAGGAATTCCAGGGCGCGCCACGGGCGCTATTCGTACGTGGAGAAGGCCGAGTATTGGGCTCTGGTTTGGGGAACCATCATCATGGCAATCACTGGTTTCATGATGTGGAATCCAATCAGCAGCGCACGCCTCTTGCCCGGCGAGACGATCCCTGCTGCTAAGGCAGCGCATGGGGGTGAGGCGCTGCTGGCAGTATCGGCCATTATTCTGTGGCACTTTTACCATGTTCACATCCGCCATCTAAACCTGAGCATGTTCACTGGATGGCTCTCGCGGAGAGAAATGGAACACGAGCATCCTGCTGAGTTGGATGATATCGACGCGGGATTGGTCAAGCCCGAACCAGCGCCGGAGGTGATCCGCCGACGGGAAGCGATCTATATCCCGATTGCGGCCGTGCTTGCGTTAATCATGGGATTCAGTCTCTTCGCGTTTGTGACCTTCGAGGAAACCGCCATCGAGACTGTACCGCTGGGCGAATCAGTTGCCGCCTTCCTTCCACTGACACCCACCCCTGCCCCAACCCCATTGCCTTTGCCGACGACAGATGAAACGCTGCCTGCTTCCTGGCTCGCGCGCTACGAGGGATTGCTTCGTGATCGATGCAGCACCTGTCACGGATTCACAACTGTCGGTGGGCTCTCTCTGGCGAGTTACGAACTGGCGCTGGATGGGGGAAACAACGGACCTGCACTCGTTCCCCGAGACGCCGAGGCGAGCATGCTGGTGGTGGTTCAAGCAGCAGGCAACCATCCTGGCCAGCTTTCACCAGAGGAGCTGGAAGACGTCATCGCCTGGATCGAGGCCGGCGCTCCCGAACGCTAAAATCCACAGGGCATTCTTAGCCGTATATTCAGACATGTCAATATGTGACAAAGTTCACTACCACACTTTAGAGCTGGGGGGTTAATCTCTTCTGGACCACCTTGCCGAGGGAGGACTACTATCCTTAGACGATTAGGCCATTGGATAAAGAACTTCTTTTTGCCGCCGGAGGGTTCTCCCCTCTGGGTACGGCTACTCCCGTTTGCCGTGCTGGGATTGCTGACGATTGTAGTGATCGCAGGGGGCTTGGTCGGCTGGGAGTACACCAATTCACCTGAATTCTGCGGCACGGCATGCCACACGATGCCCCCGGAATTCACTTCCTACCTGACTTCCCCTCACGCGCGCATCGACTGTGTCGAATGTCACATCGGACGTGGCTTCATCGCTGAACGCGTCACCCGCAAGGCGGGTGATATCAACCACATCATCTCGTTAGCCTTTAAGAATTACGAGTTTCCGATTCGGGCGGACGACCTGCGCCCTGCGCGTGAGACCTGTGAGCGGTGCCACTTTCCAGAAAAATTTGCCGACGACAGCCTGCGAGAAATCAAACGCTTTGCGCCAGATGAAAATAACACCCCCACCAGCACCTACCTGACCATGAAAACTGGTGGGGGAACCGCGCGCGAAGGTTTGGGCAGGGGCATCCATTGGCATATCGAAAACGATGTGCAGTATCTAGCGCTGGACCCCGAACAGCAGGTGATCCCGTATGTTGTGGTTAATAACGAGAACGGGATCGTCACCGAATACATCGACACCGAATCTGGATTGGTGCCTGAATCTGTGGATCCTGCCGACCTACGCCAAATGGAATGCACCACCTGTCACAACCGCATCACGCACTTGATATCACAGCCGGTGGATACGGTGGATCAGCTCATGTCCCGCGGCGTGATCTCGCCTGATATCCCTGAGATTCGCAAAAAAGCGGTAGAGGTCTATCACCTGGAGTATCCGGACCTTGACGCGGCGAAACTGGGAATCGCCGAACTTAGCGATTACTATGAAGCGAACCATTCGGATTTCTATTCAGAGAATAAGCAACTGGTGGCGGCCGCGATCGTCGCCCTGCAGGATGCCTATGTGGACAGTGTTTTCCCGGAACAGAAGGCGGATTGGACCTCTCATCCTGATAACATCGGACACACGGAATCTCCCGGATGCTTCCGCTGCCACGACGGCAAGCACCTCAATACCAATCAGGAAGCCATCCGGCTGGAATGCAACCTCTGTCACTCGGTACCCGTGGTTGCCGGACCCAACGACTTTGTGGCCTCGATCGAGATCAGCCGTGGGCCCGAGCCCAGCTCCCATCTCAATCCCAACTGGATCGGATTACACCGGGATGTTTTTGACCCCTCGTGCAGCAACTGCCATTCCACTGACGATCCAGGCGGCACGAGCAACACCTCGTTCTGTTCCAACAGCGCTTGCCATGGCATCGCCTGGGTCTTTGCCGGATTCGATGCGCCCAGTTTGCGAGATGTTCTTCGGTCCCAGCTCGACCTGATCATCCCTGAGCCGGAGCCGGATTTGGAGGAAGTGACGCTGACCTACAGTGAAGGAATCGGCCCGCTGCTCGAGTCTCGCTGCGGCGCCTGCCATGCAGAGGATGGAATCCAGGGCCTGAACGTTACAAACTTTGATACCCTTATGGAAGGTGGGATAACTGGGCCAACTATCCTTCCCGGTGATCCTGAGGGTAGCCTCCTGGTCCAAAAACAATCAGGTGACGAAGCGCACTTCGGACAGCTTTCAGCAGAGGAGCTTGATCTGGTGATTGAGTGGATTACGGCTGGAGCTCCCGAGTAGGAGAGGGTATATATGTCAGACGACGCGTTGACAGTAGATTCGGAATCCCCCGGTCCCGATGCGGAGTTAAACCGTCGGGCCTTTCTCAGTTCCGTGACGGTGGCGATAGGCGCGATAATCACTGCCGGACTCGGGATCCCAGCGGTTGCGTATATCGTCGGACCCGCGTTGAAGAAGACAGAAGAAGATGATTGGATCGCGATCGGCTCAACATCAAAGGTCGAGCTTGGAACTCCCACGTTGTTCAAGGCCAAGGTTGAGCGCCAGACCGGATGGATTACTGACGAAAATGAGATTTCTGTCTACTTGCTGACGGAGGACGGTCGAGACTATATAGCTATGTCCAACATCTGCACCCACCTCGGATGCCGGGTGCGATGGATCGAGGATCAGGACCAGTTCTTCTGCCCGTGTCACAATGCGATATTCGGCAAGGGCGGCGGCGTCATTGAGGGACCCCCACCCCGCCCTCTCGATCGGTACGAGGTTAAGGTAGAAGAAGACACGATTTATATCCTGGGAGGCTGACGTGGCCCTACGGATTGGGACCTGGTTGGACGAACGCCTCGGCTGGCGTCGTGTATGGGAAGCGCTTTTCCTGCGCAAGATTCCCAAAGTCAATTGGCTGTATACGCTTGGCAGTGCCACGCTCTTTGTGGCGGTCAATCAGGCAGTTACTGGGATCCTACTTACCATCTACTACGTCCCGACCCCTGATCAGGCGCATGCCACGGTCCAATTTATTACCAATCAAGTCACTGCGGGTTGGCTCATTCGTGGCCTGCATCATTATGGCGCTAGCGCCATGGTGATCCTGGCTGCGTTGCATATGTTACGTGTGATTTATCACGGGGCCTACAAGTATCCCCGCGAGATCACATGGTTCACTGGCGTGGCACTTCTTCTCGTCGTGCTGGGGTTTGGATTCACGGGATATCTGCTCCCCTGGGATCAAAAAGCCTTCTGGGCCACGACGGTTGGCACGCGTATCGCAGAGGTGGCACCGGTCGTAGGCGAATGGATCTTATTGTTGATGCGTGGCGGGCAAGAGTTAACAGGTGTCACCCTCGCACGCTTCTACGGCGTGCATGTGTGGGCCCTTCCTGCAGCCCTTGTAATGATTCTGACCGTTCACATCTATTTGGTCTTCCGAATTGGGATCAGCAGCGCACCAGGTAAGGATGACTAATCCGTGAACGAGCGCGATCGGAAGGAATATCTCGAGCAGTATAAGAAAGAAAAGGAGAAGGGCGAACCTTTCTTTCCAGATGCCGTCGTCAAGGACGCCATCATCGCGTTGGCGGTGTTCCTGCTGCTCGCTGGGTTGGCGTTTGCGCTCGGTGCTCCTCTAGAAGAACCAGCCAATCCAGCCGACACCACCTATACACCCCGCCCGGAGTGGTATTTCTTATTCCTATTCCAGCTCCTGAAATATTTCCCCGGACAGCTGGAGGTATTGGGAGTCTTTGTCATTCCCACTCTTCTCGTGCTACTGCTCTTTGCCTTGCCCTTCCTGGATCGGAAGCGGGAGCGGCACTACTCAAAGAGACCGATTGTGATCGGCGCTACCGCCTTCCTCGCCGTGGGCGTGGTCTTTCTCACGGTCCAATCGGTGAGCGAACAGCCTCCTCCGGCGCAGGTGGCTCCGGGAGACAAGACTGCAGCACTCTACACGGATAATTGCGCTGCGTGCCATGGCGCAAGCGTATTCGTTCCAACCGGCACCAATCTGCACGAGATCATCGCGCAAGGGAGTCACGAAGGGATGCCAACCTGGAGCGGGGATCTCACCAGCGACGAGATCGATGCTCTGGCGGGATTCGTGCTATCGCCGGCGGGGAGCTTTCTATTCGTCCAAAACTGTGGAGAATGCCACGAAGCGCCAGATCTGGTTGCTGGCAATCCGCTGGAATTGAAAAGCGCCCTTGACGAAGGTCTCGATTTTGCGCCCCACGAGGATCAAGCCATTTCAAATTGGCCTGAGACGCTCAGCTCCGAGAGCCGGACCGCGTTGCTGAACTTTTTGGTTGCCCCGGACGGCCAGCGGCTCTTTACGACCAACTGTGCCTCGTGCCACGGCCGCTCTGTTGCAGTTACCGGAGATGAAGCGGAGATTCGGACACTCATCAGCCAGGGTGGTTTGCACCTCGAGATGCCCCCCTGGCGGGAGCGACTAACCGAATCCGAATTGGAAGCGCTGGCGCGCTACGTAGTTAATCCTGGCTCCTCTCCGGAAGGCAGCGACCTATTCAACCAGCACTGCCTCGCCTGTCATGGCGAACAGGTTCCACCCATGAATTCAATTCCAGCAGCCAGGGAAACGATCGCAGCAGGCGGCTCGCATGAGACGATGCCGGTGTGGGGAGAATCGCTGACCGATGAGCAGCTCGACGCCCTCGTTAGCTATACGATCGAGGCCGCCGGAGGGTCAACAATCGAGGTAGGACAGCGGCTGTTTAGCCAAAATTGTTCCACCTGTCATGGCGACTTCGGAGAGGGCGGCCCCAATCCGGCACGAGCTAATGACATCATTGCCCCTATCAGCACAGCCGAGTATTTGGGCACCCGAGACGACTTTACGCTTCGGGCGATCATCGCGGGTGGTCAGCCCAACTTTGGTATGTCCCCCTTCTCCACCAGTTTTGGAGGGCCGCTGGACGACAGCGACATCGATGCCATCATCGACTTCCTTCGCTCGTGGGAAGCGGATCCTCCTGTCGAGTTGCCACCCGATATTCCAATCCGCACCGTGGCGCTAGAGGCATCCGAGGTTTATGTCGATCTGTGTGCACAGTGTCATGGACCGGAAGGGCAAGGTTTGGTCGGTCCCTCGTTGGCGGCTACTGAGTTTCAATCCTCCATCACCGACCAGGAGCTCTTCGACGGTATCAACCTTGGGCACGATGCCACAGCCATGATCAGCTGGGGAGAAGTCCTCAACTCCGATCAAATCCAGCAGATGGTGGCATTTATCCGTGGGCTATCTGAAGCGCCGGCAACAGAGCGCGCCGGACCTCCATCGTTCGGCTCAGACGTACTACCCATTCTTGCTAAGGAATGTGTGCTGTGCCATGGCATCGGTGGCGGCTGGGATGCCTCGAGTTATGAGGCGGTTACGACCACAGGTGACAATGCTCCTGCCGTCATCCCTGGCGATGCAGAGGGCAGCCTGCTCGCACAGAAACTACTGGGCACCCACGAGCAGGGCGCCATCATGCCTCCCGCAGGCGCCCTTTCCAGCACACAGATTCAGATCATCCTCGACTGGATCACGGCAGGCGCCCTGGACGACTAGTAACCCCTGTCACAAACTTGTGACAGATATCACATCCTCCCATTACTAAGAGAACTACTCCGTGCGCGTGTCCTCGTAGAAGATTAACGGCGCATTAATCCTGGGGTACATGACCCACATATTTGTGGGTAGCAATACCCAGAGGGAGAGGATGCGACATCAACCCGCAGAGACTTTATTCGAGGAGACTGCCTATGAAGAGATCGACAGTATTGACAGTTCTAGCTGGTCTGCTGGTTATCACTGCCTTTGTGTTGGCAGGGTGCGCTGGCGAAGAAGGTGCTGAAGGCCCGGCCGGAGCGCAGGGAGCGCCAGGACCACAAGGTCCGGAGGGCGCCACGGGCCCACCTGGTGAAGCGGTAACCACCGCCGACCTATCCTGCACGGAGTGCCACACCGAAGACTCGTTGATCACCGGGAAGCAAACCGCGTGGAGCGAGTCATTACACGGTACAGGTGGGGCCTACGCACGCGGAGGCAGCAGCAGCTGCGTAGGATGCCACTCGGGCGGTGGCTTCTCCGAAATGATTGCTGCGGGACTAAAGCCGAACGAGCTTGAGGCTGGGGATCCAAACCCAACCCGCCAGGATTGCCGCGCCTGCCATCAGGTGCATACCAGCTTCACTGCTGCCGATTGGGCTCTTGAGACCACGGAACCAGTGGACTTTTATGCTTTTGAGGGTGTGACTTTCGACGGCGGCATGGGCAACCTGTGCGCCAACTGCCACCAGCCGCGCCGCGGGATTGCTGAAGCAGTGGACGGCATGATCGAGATCACCAGCAGCCACTGGGGTCCTCACCACGGTGGGCAGGGCTCGATGTTGCTGGGCATTGCTGGCGCAGGTGACGTCGAAGGCAGCCCCAGCACGCACTACGCCATGGTGGAAGACACCTGTGTTGGATGTCACCTGGGCGAGAACGACGATCACACCTTTGAGCCGGATGTAGCAGCCTGCCAGGCATGCCACTCTGGTGCCGAGGATTTGGACATCAACGGTGTCCAGACCGAAGTTCAGGCTAAGCTCGATGAGCTTGAAGAGGGCCTGATTGCCCTGGGTTGGCTCGACGAGGAAGGCCATCCGGCCGTAACCTCAGTCCCAGAAGACCAGGCCGCTGCGCTTTGGAACTGGATCTACATCGCCCATGAGGACGGGAGCTTGGGCGTCCACAACCCGGCTTACACCTTGGCCTTGCTTGAAGCGGGCTTAGCGGCACTACCGTAGCTAGACACCAAGGTCGACTCCTTGATATCAGAGTCGACCTTGGTAGCGCGACCATAAAGCAAGTAACAACCCTGTTATCGAACCGGGCGTCTCATGACGCCTGGTTCGGCTTCTAATATTCCTTTGGCGCACCCCCGCCTTCCGTGACATACTGAATCCGTGATAATTGTCACTTAACAGTGTGACCAATTTAACTACACGGTTCTTTTGCAATCCACGAAGATTAGCGCCACATTAATACATGCGGGGCGCGTTGCCTTTACAGGCATGAATTGCACGCTCCACCGGGAAGTATTGAATAATCAGCTGAATCATCGAACAGGAGACCACTTTATGAAGAGATCAACAATATTGACCGTTCTAGCGGGCCTGCTGGTAATCGCTGCCTTTGCGCTTGCAGGCTGTGCCAGCGAAGAAGGTCCGGAGGGAGCATCTGGAGCCCAGGGGGCTCCAGGACCTCAAGGTCCAGAGGGCGCCGCTGGCCCGCCGGGGGAAGCCATGACCACGGCCGACCTCAGCTGCACGGAGTGCCATGACGACAGCTCACGAATCACTGGAAAAAAGACTGCGTGGGAGGAGTCGACCCATGGTTCCGGAACTGCGTACTTACGAGGAGGCAGCAGCAGTTGTGCAGGATGTCACTCAGGCGGAGCCTTCAGCGAGCGCATTGCTGCGGGACTCGACCCGAATGAGCTCGAGGCTGGAGATCCTAATCCAACCCGTCAGGACTGCCGTGCCTGCCATCAAATCCATACCACCTACACAGGCGCTGACTTTGGGTTAGAGACTACCGACCCAGTCGATCTGTTTGCCCTTGAGGGCATGACCTTCGACGGCGGATTGGGCAACCTGTGCGCCAACTGCCATCAGCCACGTCGAGTGATCGGTGAAGTCGTCGACGGCATGATCGAAATCACCAGCACCCACTGGGGTCCTCACCACGGTGCGGAGAGCGCGATGATGCTCGGCGTTACTGGCGCGGGAGACGTCGAAAGTACCACGAGTCCGCACTATGCGGTGGTAGAGGACACATGCGTAAGCTGCCACCTGGGCGATGCGCGCAGCCACACCTTTGACCCCGTCCTGGCGACCTGCCAGGGTTGCCATACTGATGCCGAAGACTTCGACATCAACGGCGTGCAGACCGAGGTTCAGGCAGGGCTAGCCGAGCTTGAAGAGGGTTTGATTGCCTTGGGCTGGCTCGATGAAGAGGGTCATCCGACGGTTACATCAGTACCTGAAAAGGAAGCGGTCGCCCTCTGGAACTGGATCTTTATCGCTCATGAGGACAAGAGTTCGGGCGTCCACAATCCGGCCTACACCTTGGCCCTGATCGAGGCGGGTTTGGCGGCACTGGAGCCGTAGGCCAAGCTAGCTCGCAAATAACGACATACGTGGGATGACCCGATCGTAAGGTCAGAATCATCCCATTTATCGAACCGGGCGCCCTTGGCGCCCGGTTCGGCATTTAATCGATATGGCAAACTCCCCACTTCAAGATTGGGAGTTCCCCGTATGGACTCACACTTCCCGGTGCCGTAGACTGAGTGCGGAGAACCCAATAGGTTCGCTAAGGAGGTCACGATGGGAAAGGTGCGGCTTTATGCTCTTGGCATCGTCTGGACCCTCGCGCTGGCCGTCCCAGCTGCTTTGCTGGCCTTGGCAATCGCGGCGTTCCTCGACATTTACCTGGTCGAGACCGCCAACGCCCTGGCCGCGCTGTTCGCTGCAGACTGGCAGGCCTTTGCTAGTATCCGCTGGCCGGAGTTAGCGGGCATGGTGATCGGACAGCTGCTGCTCATGGCAATCCTTCTCATAGGCGGAGCCAAGGTTTTGAGAGGCGACCCAGAGACAATCTAAGATCCATAGAGCTGTAAGAATTTCACACAAACGCCCCTCTCAGGGGCGCTTGTGTTCGCGCTGTTCCGCTCAGGGCGTGATGATTCCTTTACGAATCGCATACTTGACCAGCTCGGTCCGCGAATGCAAGTTCAGCTTGCCCATGATATTTTCGCGGTGGCGCGCGACGGTTTTGGGGCTGATCCCCAGATCGAGCCCGATTTCGGCATTAGTGGCCCCATCTGCGACATGCGTCAGGACCTCCAGTTCTCGCTCAGTTAACCCATTCAACTTCCGTGATTCGCGGGCTTCGGCGTCTTGATCCAAATAGTCCTTGACTAACAAGGTTGCCAGCGAAGGATAGAGGTAGACCTGTCCCTGTGCCGCGGCTCGGATAGCGGTCAACAATTCATCGGGGGCAGCCCGCTTTGGGACATAGCCGGTAGCCCCCGCATCCAGCATCTTGAAAAAGTACTCCTTGTCCTCGTGAATGGTCAGGGCAACCACTGCTACCTCCGGTTCAATTTTCCGGATGCGCTCCATGACCTTAATCCCGGACATGTCTGGAAGACCAATGTCCAGCAGGATCACTTCGGGTTTCAGACGCTCGACCGCTTCCAGCGCTTCTGCAGCAGTGCCGGCCTCTCCCACAATCTGAATATCTTCCTGGCTCTCGAGCAGCATCCGTAAGCCGCTTCGCACTACTTCATGATCGTCAACCAGTAGCAATCGCATGGTCGCGTTCCTCCGCTAGTTGGGCATCCAGGGGTACTGTCACCGTAATGCGAGTGCCCTGCCCTCTCTGTGAGCTTAGCTCGAACTCGCCTCCCATGAGAGCCACCCTCTCCTGCATGCCGATCAGCCCCCACGAAGGCCGGTCGGCCCCGGGAGCGTCGAATCCGATCCCGTCGTCTGCCACCTCGAGTTGAACCTCAAACTCTCGGTAATGGACCCTGACCACCGCCTCAGCCGCACTCGCATGCTTGACCACATTCGTAAGCGCCTCCTGCGCCACGCGGAACAGCCCTACTTTGATTAAGCCCGACATCGATTGTTCATCCCCCTCTATTTCTACGCGAATATTCAGCGGAGCCCTGTCCTGTACTTCGCCTGCATACCAGCGCAGCGCGGCCGCAAGGCCAAGATCATCCAGGTGTGATGGCCGAAGGCCAGCGATCAGGCGTTGTAATTCATCCAGGGCATGGTCTGTCAGCTTCTCAAGATGGGCAAGATGGCCCGCGGCCTCGCTCTCAGACACCCTCTCGCCAATCCCGCGCAGGCCCATACCGATGGCGGTCAGCGCTTGCCCGGTCTCGTCATGCAGCTCGCGCGCGATCCGCTGTCTCTCAAACTCCTGCGCTTGTACTACCCGGTTGAGCAGCTCGCCTCGTAGCGCCTCCCGTCGCTCAGCCTCGGTCAAGCGATCTGCCTGGAGTTTAGCCAACCGCTGCTGCCGCTCAACTTCGAAAGCACGCAGGAAGCGAACCACAAAGATCGTTGCCAGAATGGCCATGACCGCGCGGAAGAGCTGGACAGGAAATCCGAACGCCTCAAAAAAGAGATCTGAATTGATCACCGTCGAGGGGGGAAGCGCGCTCGGATTGGTAAATGTCTGGCCTATAACGCCATATGCGGCCAACGCCAGTGCCGCGAACAAGCTATCCCGGCCGAAACGAGCCATTCCGGCTTCTCGAAACGTGATTCGTAGAGAGATTAAGGCCGCTGCCGCGAGCAGTGCAGCTGGAACCGCCAATGCATAGCGGGTCCACACGTCGGCCACATTCCAAAATTCGAGGTAGCGAGGGCGTATTACGACCAGCCCGGCCATCCAGAGCAGCGCCATAAGCAGTACCGGCGCCCACATCCGCTTTCGAGACCACCTATTGTCCGTCAGCAGCGAGATACCAAAACCTGCTAATCCAAGAAAGGAGATGGCCAGGATTGCGATCCGGAGGCCTTGCCAGGCCACAGGTTCCGTCAGTTGACCCGGCAGCAGATCCATTCCCTGGAACATCTCCACCCATTCGTGGCTGCCGTGCAGAAGCCCGAAGAAGGCAAGCATTCGAAGTGCGTTTTTAAGACGGGGATCGGAGATCCTGCCCAGCTCGAGCAGGATAGCCAGGCCCATGCAGAAAAAGGCCAGACCGTAGAAGAAAAATATGCGGGCGATGAGCTCAGGGCTCATCGAGACCATCCTGAGTAGGTTGGCCTATTTACGCCACCGTTACCGCCGCAGCTGCGTTCCGCATTGCCGGCAATAGACATCACTGATGCCAGCGGCCGCTCCGCAGTTATGGCAGTAGATCGTGGAGGCCTCCAATTCGACATCCGTCGTGCGCTTTCCGCGCCTCCGCGGCACCCGCTGGGGAGCAGGCCGCCGTTTGGAGACGAAATAGTAGCCCCCACCGCCCAACAGTACGATCCCGGCTGCTCCCAGGAGCCAGGGGACAATATTCGGGCTATCTGTCTGAACTTCGATCGGTGCGGAGATCTGCCCGAGTGGTTGAAGTGAATCGATTGATAGCGTGGGATTTGCCTTTTGATAGGTCACGCTGATTACTGGAGCGCTGTCGACGGGCTGGGGGCCCATCTCTGCGGTCAGGTAGTTAAGGCCATAGTCGCCCTGACCTTCACCATCAGGTGCAGGGCTTACAACCAATTCGGTAGCAGTAACTGGCAGCTGGACTTTGTACGACATCCCACCCAGTTCGAATCCTTGCGGCCACTCGAACAGGAAACTGCGGGTCGTGTCGGCAAAGTCCATATCGGAGTAATACTCAAGTTGGCCGGAGCGAGATTCGGGAAGCTCAACCTCAATGATCTGCCAGTCGCCAGCGCTCTCGTTGGTGAAAGTTGCATCGAAAAGCCCGCCTTCATCACTGAGCCAGGCCACTGCATGCGGCGGCCCGGAGGCAGCCGGCACAGGTAGCGCGATCCGGGCCGGAAGCAGCGTATCTGGGGCGATTTCAAAACGGTAAATCACAAGCATAGCCGGCTGGTCGTACTCGGGCCAAAGCGAAACCTCGAGGTGTTCGATAGGTGCAGTCGCGCCTTGAGCCGAGCCATGAATTGAACCTGCGATCAGCAGAATCAGCGCCGACAAACCAGCCAGAAAGATTCTTGTCGTCATTCGGACTCCGAAATTGGACGGGCGCCAAACGGGGGAGTGGGGCAAAGCAGATTCTAGAGGAGACATAGAGCCGGTTTCCCCAAAATCTTTTACCCGGATTCCCGGGCGCGTCGATAGTAAACGACACCGACGATGACCCCCACGATCACCAAGATCAGCAAGAATGCCAGGAACAACAACACAGTGTTTGAGGAGATAGGCCCTTCCGTCGGTGGAGCTTCGGGCTGAGGGGATGTTCCAACGGGGCTGAGAGTCAGGATAAAGGCGGCCACGTTGGCGAGGTCTTCCTCGCTGAGTGGTCCTCCGTTCGCCAGTGCCCAAGCAGGCATGATTGTGCCCTGGATTCCATCACTAGCAACCGAGCGGATATATACCTCGGGTTGGTTGCCGGACCAGGACTTCGCCAAGGGTAATCCAAAACGACCCTGGCCTTTGTCCCCATGACACGCAACGCAATTCGCCTGATACACAATTGCCCCTGCCGAAGGGTCACCGTCGATGTCTGGTAATGGTTCAATCTCAGGCGCACTATAGATAGGGGCCGGAGCGATTGGATCCGAGCCGGCAAATGCTCCCTGAATGTAAGTTGAAATATCCGCGATGTCGTTATCTGAGAGTGGACCGCCGTTTGCTCTTCCCCAGGCAGGCATTACCGTTCCCTCAATGCCATTGGCTATGGTGACGGCCAACACCGCACCGACGTCAATCGCCGGGAAATTCTCGAGGTTAGCGCCGATACGGCCTGTCCCATCAATGCCGTGACACAAAGCACAGTTCTCAATATAGAGCTCTCCACCACGTTCCGAATCGCCATCGGCCTGCGCGAGGGCAGTGCTCCATCCCACCAGCAATACCGCAGGAAGCAGAAACAGGAACGCGCCAATGCTCAACTTGAGTAACCGCATTCTCCCATGTCCTCTCATCTTAATAATTCTAGTCACAGATGTCCTTCTGCCCAAAGTGATGTTTCTCATACACATCCGTTACGAATGCCGCCGCCCTATCAAGGCGGCGGCAGGATATGCATCAATTGTGCCGGGCGAACCTACTCAAAAGTTTTAAGAAATGCCAGTAGATCGGCCATGTCTTGCAAAGTAACCCGCTCGCCGAAATCATTGGGCATAATATTAGGCTGGAAGCCCTCGACAATATGAATGTTGGTCTCGACCACAGATTCAATCAAGTATTGATCACTCGAAGTCGCGTTGCCCGTGTAATTATCTTGCTGGATACGAATTCCGCCGCGCACACCCATGCCTGGCAATCCATCTGCTGCTTCCCAGCTTGGTCCAACTGCGGTGAGTGTGTGGCATGCGGTACAGCCGAGGGTCTGCTCCGCCAGCACCTGCCCGGCCGCAACATCTCCCTCCGGTAGCTCGACGAAAATATCGCTGCCCATCATCAAATCATCCGTCGTTTCGGTGGGTTCGATCCCTACTACAGCACGCTCGCCCCAATTCAGAATAAAAGACACCACATTTTCAACTTGATCGATCCGCAGCGGTCCGCCAAAGCTCTCGCTCCAGGTCGGCATGCGCTGCGGGAAGTCAGTCCCTATGGTAGGAAGGGGTCGCCCGGATGCGACGGTCGAACTCAAGAAATCTGCCAGTGTCCCCGACCAACCAATTGCGTTGAGGTAATCGCCGTTGAATAGGTTCGCGCGATTCAGCGCCGGACCCAACGGGGTGCCCCCGCCTTGCGGGCCATGGCACGGGCGGCAGCTGCTCTCGTAGATGGCGGCTCCCTCTTCAATCCGCCGCGACTCGTAAGACTGTGTAAACGATTCCATCCGTGCCGGTTCCAGGGCACTCATAACCATCAAAATCACCACCGCGCCAATAAACGCGAAAGTCCCACCTGCGACGTAATACTTCACCGACTACTCTCCTTGCCCATAGTCACTGTCGCGGTGGAAGAAGAAAATCTCGCTGAACTCGCCCGGCGTTCCCGTTTCAGGATCGACCCAAACAACTCGAACGGTGATTTTCTTGAGATCAGATTGCCAGTCTTCTACGACCATAAAACCTTCAACATCCCCGTAGATGGGATTGTCTCTTGCGTGATCCAGTTCCCGGTCGAACATCTTGAGCAGTTTCGAAGTCGTCCGAGTCGGTGCGCTTTCCCATTCGCTTGCCGAATAGGTGCCAAAAGGAATGTCATTCCAATCGGCAAGACGAAGAGGTCCAGGCGAGGTTTGAGGTAGCAGTATTGCAATCGCCTCCTGATCGGGCGAGGTCTCGACGCCAAACCAGGGCGTGCCCATATAGGTCAGGATCGCGGCCAGGACAATACTGCTTGCAGCGATCGATAGCCCGATGCGTCGCTTACCATAGCGCCGGTTGCGCCCGACCTCGATGTAGGGCCACGCTACGATCGTGCCAAATACGATTCCAAAGGGGATGAGAGCGCCAAAAATAAATTTGTCGCCGAGCTTCATCATGCCCTGGATCCACAGGAAGTACCAAGGAGAGGTAGTGTGCAGCGGGGTGACCAGGTTGTCCGCATGCGGTTCCAGCGGAGCATGATAGCCGAGCGTGAAAGCAGAGGCCACGAGCATGATCAGCGTCAGGCCTGCAACGTAAACCAACTCGCGCGTAAGAATCTTTGGCATGAAATACGTGCGCACGTTCATGGGCACCTTGCGTGCGGTGTCTACTCCAGGTTCCTCCACCCCTGGGGGCAGACTGTGACCGTGGAGGATGACCTTGTAATAATGAATGCCAAGGAAAATAAACATGATGATGGGAATCAAAATCACGTGGATCAGGTAGGCGCGGAGCAACCCATTTGCTCCAATTTCGGGGCCGCCACGCATAAGCAAGTCGGCCTCACGGCCGATAAACGGCGTCGCCTCAGCCGTCGAGGCGCCAATGGTCACCGCCCACAGGCTGAGTTGGTCCCAGGGCAGCAGGTAACCGAAGAAGGAAACGAAAAGGGTCAGGATCAGCAGAATTCCCCCCGTCGCCCAGGTGAATTGCCGCGGACGCTTGTATGAGCCAGTGATGTAGGTTCTCACCATGTGAAACACCACCACCAGCACCATGAGCTCACCGCCGAGCTTGTGGGTGTCACGCATCCAGCGCCCGAAGGGAACATTGCTAAGAATGTTGAGCATGTTCTCATAGGCCACGAGCGGCGAGGGGGTATAAAAAATCATCAGATACAGTCCGGTTAAGGTTTCCCAGACCAGGAAGAAAGTGGCCAGCCAACCGAGTCGAAAGGTCGGGTACAGGCCGTCCATCAGATTGTTGTAGTAGGTGGGCTTCATGTGCAGCCAGAAGCCTTCTGCGTGCGGGGTCAGGCGAGGATTGGGCCGAACGGCTGGGTCGCCCCTAAGGACGCCGCGAATATCGGTGATGTTCAAGCCGGACGTGACTCGCGTCACTACATCATCGGCCAGGTCCGTTGAGGCCTTGACTACACCCTTTTCTTCAATGTCGTCAAGAAATGGTAGAGAAAGAATCTTGGGGCGTGGAATTCTCATTCCGAACCTCCCTGCCTATGTGCCGCCGGCGGCGGCCGTATTCGGCGCACCGTTCATGCGTGATCCGGTATCAATTCGGAGGGCTACCGCGCCGGCTGGGATCGAGAGCGTGGATCCTTCACGATCTCCTGGCCAGGTGGCCTCGGTCTGGGTCAGCACATTGCCAGAAACGTCTATCACCTGCATGAGGAATTGATCCAGGTTGCGATTGGCGGGCCCACCAATTCTTGAGGCGCTTTTGAGATACTTCGAACCATGGCACGGGCATTCGAACCGGTCGTTGACATCCACCCACTTATAAAGGCAACCAAGATGCACACAAACTTTGAATAGCACTCGAATTCCAGGGTCGAACGTATACTCCTCGGGCTGACGAGGGTCATTGACCGCCTCATCGCCCAGATTGACCAGCCAGAAACGCCCCTCGGCGAATTCCTTCGGGTCTGTATCTGGCGCGGGAATATCGTCAATGGAGATTGTGAATACGCCGCCGAATTCGCCCTCACGAAACCGTGGCAGAGCGAACCAAATCGTGACTCCGCCGACACCTGCCAGGAAGACGGCCATTGACGAGGCCCAGAGATAATAGAGGAATTCCCGGCGTGTTAATTCTGGGGTTGCCACCCCCAAGTTATCTAGAGCCCCCGCCTGGCCTTCTTCTGGGGGCTGCCCCTCCGCGTCCGTCATTGAGGCGGACCTCCTTTGGTTATCAACATCTGTTGGAATAGGCGCATCTTTGGCAATGCACCGGAGCGATTGCGCTATTTGTAACATAGCTGACATAGTCAAGCAAGTTATTGAACTTTGCGCAGGAAATCGCTGAACTCCGGCCCCACGTCGCGCACAATACAACCATCGAAGTGCTCGAAGTTATAATCACCGGTGGAGAGGTGCCGGAGTCTGGCTGAACGGGACGGTCTCGAAAACCGTTGTAGCCTTCGGGCTACCGTGGGTTCGAATCCCACCCTCTCCGCTCTTCCATTCGCAAGGCATCAGGAATTTATTTTAGACCTCTGTTTGCTGAAGTTCGCCAAGAGTAGACTCAATTAGCGATACCGCCTCACCCAGCGTCTGCTCATCGAAGGCCAGCTTCGCACCTGCTCGTCGATAAAGCTCAACTAAAGAAGCGGTCCCGCCGAGCGCCAGAGCCTCCCGATATTGCTTCACGGCGCCGGCCTGGTCATCCATGGCATTCTTCCAAATTTGAACCGAGCCCAGCCGAGCCAGCCCGTAGTCAACATAGTAAAACGGATAGCGAAAGATGTGCAGCTTGCGATGCCATCCGGTCATTTTCTCCTGCTCCAATCCGCTATAGTCCGTGTCCGGCATGAACCGGTCCCATTGCAGCGCCCATTGTTCGTCGCACGCATCGGAGTCTGCGGCCAGCTGCGCATTCGTATATGCCCAATGTTGAAATGCATCCACCACCGCCATATAGGGCCAAAATAGAACAATATCCTCCAGGTGCTTGATCCGGCTGCGAGCCGCCTCTGGTTCTGTATAGAAACCGCCGTTGGCGGTTGTCAGATACGGAGCGGATAGCAGCTCCATCGACATCGAGGCCACTTCCGCGAACTCGTGGGGGATAGTCATTTGCTGGACGTAAGGAAGGCTGGCGAATTCGAACACATGAAAGGCGTGACCACCCTCATGCAACATAGTTTCGACGTTGCCGGAGGTACCGACCGCGTTCATAAATATGAAGGGCCGCCTGACGTTGAGGAATAATTCCGCGTAGCCGCCGGGAGCTTTCCCCGGCCGGTTATCGAGGTCAAGCAGGCTCTCGGATTCCATCGTATCGAAAAACCCCCCGAGCTCCGGATCCACCGAGTGAAAAATGTTGGATGCCTTGTCAATCAGCTCCTCAGCCGTCGAAAACGGCGCGAGCGGCAGCCTGCCGAGACTATCAGCCTGCATATCCCAGGGGCGCAAGCTTTCGACTTGCAGGGAAACTCGGCGTCGTTCCAGGATCCTGCTGGCAGCAGGCACAACGACCGATTCGATGGCATCATGGAATCGCAGGCAATCGTCGGGAGAATATTCCAGGCGCAACCGGTCCTGCCAGGCATAGGCGCGATAGTCTGGCTGATCGGCGTTAGCCGCGATTTCACTTCGCAGCTTGAATAGGCTCTCCCATACCTTACTGATCGCCGGTCGATCGGCCAGATACTGATCCATCGCAAGACGCCAAGCCTTTTCGCGCGTGCTTCGCTCGGGCCGCTCAAGCTCTTTTATTAATCGAGGCAGGGTGATGGTTTCCCCCTCCCATTCAACCGACTGCGCCCCGATAATCTTGTCGTAGCCAGAAGCCACCTTTTTTTCCTCAACCAGCAAAGGTAGGTTGACCTCCCGGAAGAGCTGGGCTTCGGCTCTGAGGTTGCGAACCGGAATTGCAAATCCTTCCGGCTCGAGACCCGACTCCAGGAGCATTTTCCTGAGGACCTGCTCATGCTCCTCCGCCGGGGTATGGATGTTCTCCAGGTAGCTGTTGTAGCGATCTTCCCGGCTCTGGTCTGTAGTGTCGAGGGTCCTCGCCACATAGAGCCGCTCCATCGCTTCCCCCACTAAACCTTTGAGATGGGACCAGGCCGCCAGCCAGTCATCTACCGTTCCAGCATCGAGCGGCTGGGATTCGAGATTCAGATAGTGTGCCTCAATGTCCCGCCAATCCCATTCAACCAACTCGAGCGCGACGTCTGGCAGCGCCTTCAGGGAATCGTTTTGCTGCTCAACCATAGGTCTGGGTTCCGTTCCTTACTTTGTATCGTTTTTTCCATTACTGGACGAAGCCTCAACCGGCATCGCTTCCAGTTTCTGAAGCGCCTCATCCACCACCTGGAAACCCCCGTTCCAGAAGTCAGGAGACGCTACGTCAATCCCCGCTCGTTCCAGGGTCCGTACCGGCGAATCCGATCCACCGGTCGAAAGGATCTCGAGATACCGCGGCTTGAATGATTCGCCTTCTTCCCGATACTGCTTGTACAGGGCGAGAACCAGAAGCTGCCCAAAGGCGTACGCATATACATAAAAGGGGACATTGTAAAAGTGGGAAACCACGCTCCACTCATATCTGAACTCATCGTTAAGTTCAAGCGAATCCCCAAATTGGGTTTGGAGGTTCTCCCAATACGCGTCGGTGAGATCATCAACCGATGCTCCACCCTCAATGAGCTCGAAGGCCTTCTTTTCGAACATCGCAAAGAACGCCTGTCGCTGGATCGTCGCAAATGAGTCGTCCATTTGACGGAAGAGAAGATCGCGCTGAACCGCGGGATCTGGATCCTGCTCCAGTAGCTCATCAATCAACAGCATTTCGCTAAAGGTGGATGCCGTCTCCGCCAGTGGGAGAGATGAGCTCTGGGTCAGCGCGGTGTGATCGTCCGCCAGAAGTGAATGTATGGCATGGCCCAGTTCGTGCGCCATGGTGGTCAGATCATAGGTAAGACCCTGGAAGTTCTGCATTACCCAGGGCGTCAAACCCGGCTCGACCGTCAGGCAGAAGGCTCCTGATCGTTTCCCTTTTCTCACTTCGCTATCGATATGGTGCTCGTCGAACACTTTGCGCGCCAACTTAGCTACCTTTGGATCGAACTTGTCAAAGCTGGCTAACACGATCTCGGCTGATTCAGCGAAAGTGTAGGATTTCTCCGACTTCACAACCGGCGCATAAACATCATAGCGACGCAATTTGTCCATCCCCACCCATGCGGCTTTCAATCGGAAGAAGCGCTGGTAGATGCTGGCGTTCTCCACACAGATCTCCAGCATCATCTCAACCAGATCGTCTGGGAGGTCGTTGCGAAGATTGCGAACAGATATGGGCGAGTTGTACGAACGAAGCCGAACGTTCTCACTTAGCCAATCCCGCACCCGGTATTGATATATCTGGCCAAGAATCGGAACGTCTTGCTCGTGAACCCCCAGGATCGACTGATAGGCAGCTTTGCGCAGATTGGCATCAGGACTCTTCGCATAGACCATTGCCTCACCGTAGGTCAACTCTTTCAGCTCGCCGTCTACCTCGAGCGGGAAGGTGTAGCGGTTGGTAATGGATTCATAGAGCGTGTTGAGGGCCACGGATCCATTTACATCCTTGATGTTGATAATCTTCTCTTCCGGCTCACTCAAGGTATGCGGCTTCTGCAGTCGCACGGCCTCTAGCCAGTACTGGAAGTCGCCGGAGGCATCCATCAGCGGCTCGGCCTCATCGTCCTCCAATCCCTTCCACCACAACTTGAAAAACATGGTTTTGTTGTCTAGATCGGCTCCCAACTGATACATGCGGGCCTGGAAAGATTGAGCGACCTGGTCCTGCGTGTCCTCTGTAAACTTCATTTCCGCGAAGGCGATCAAACGTGATATCGATCTCACCATGGAGTCGTACTGATCCAGGGCTTCTACAAAAGCCTCTTGGCCGATATCAGCCGACAATCGATCGCGAAGTTCTTCAAAGCTCGCGACATCGGCTTCAAGTACGTTAATCGCCTCTTCGATTTCGGTTGAATCAAGCGCTGGAAATAAATCGTCCAGATTCCATCGCTCTTGCTTGTATTCGTCGTTTGGCATTGTCACTCTCCTCGTTTGATCCTTTGATCCTTCGATTGTTCGCGATCAATTACACATTGAAACGGATATGAATCACTTCTCCGTCTACTGGTACGTAGTCTTTTCCTTCCACACGCAATTTTCCAGCCGTGCGCGCTTCCGACATTCCTCCAAGCTCGATCAAATCATCCCACCGGATCACTTCAGCACGGATGAAACCCCTAGCCATGTCGCTGTGGATTGAACCTGCGGCCTGCAGCGCGGTACTTCCCTTGGCGAGCGGCCAGGATTTAACTTCAGGCTCGCTCACCGTATAGAAACGAATTTGCTCAAGCAGATCAAGTCCGGCTGACATCAGCTGCTCACGACCGGCCTGCTCGATTCCAAATTCCTTCCGGAATCCTACCGCCTCCTCGGCCGAAAGCTGGACGAGTTCTGACTCCAATTTGCCATACAGTGCGATTGAGGGCAGATCCGTCACGAGTGGCAAAGGTTCGTTCCCCTCCTCAAGGTTTTGCACCAGTAGCAGCTGCTTCATGGTCAGGAGGCCGTAGCCTTGCAGAAGCTCGCGGTCGGAATCTCTAAAATTCTCATCTCGCAGAGGCCGGTCTCCTTGGAGAGTCGCAGCGAGTCGCTGAAAGAGATCGATTTCGTGATCGAGTTCGACCCGATCGCGGGCCCCTTTCTGTCGGTCTTCTGCCAGTCGCTCAAGGTGTGATTCGACTCGCACAAGATCGTTAAGTAGGAACTCGGTCTCCAATGCAAAAAGATCCTGCTCCAGAGCCGACTCGGCGGCCGTGAGCGGATCCACAAATCCCCGCAGGATAGCGACATATCCATCCCACTTCGCGAGCTGATCAATCAGTTCCCCTGGAAGGCCGCCGTCCTCGCTCATTCCTGCCACGTCGCCGAACGTAATATGTGCGTAGGTGGTCTTGCGTGGCTGATAAAGCGCGCTTAAGCTCTCCAGCCGTGGGTCGGGGATGTCTGCCACCCCGGTGTGCACTTCGACGTGAGAGACACGATCGCCTACAGGAAGATCTGTACCGGCGAGAACATTGAAGATGGAGGTCTTACCAACCCCAGGGAGCCCGATGATTCCCAAACGCATGGCGCTAAGTAACCATCTCTTTTCGAATTCCTATGCTCAGGCGAGCTGCCTCAGCTGGAGTGGTGGATGGAAGAATGTTGACCGGCCGTGGGGCTTTGAATATACTGCCAGGAGGCCGAAGTGGCGGAACTGGCAGACGCGCGCGACTCAAAATCGCGTTCCTTCGGGAGTGTGGGTTCGATTCCCACCTTCGGCATCGGGCGATTGTAGCATAGGCGACCCTGACCCCATCAAGCCGTACCTGGAGGGGCCAGGGTCGTACGCGTGAGCGCTCATGCAAAATAGACTGACCCCACTAATTATCGGCTTAGTTTCCGGCTTGCTGATTGCCGTCGTGTATGGCTGGCTCATTCGACCTGTCGAATATATCGATACCAGTCCCGATTCGCTCCGCATCGATTTCCGCACGGATTACGTCCTCATGGTGGCTGAATCCTATTCAGCAGATAAGGATCTGACGCTGGCTCAAGTCAGGATAGCCGCTCTCGGGCCTCAAGCGCCGGACGACTACGTCACTCAAGCCATCGATTACGCGCTGGAACAATCCTTCAGCCCGGCAGATTTAGGGCGGCTCAATGCGTTGGCCATCGCCCTTCGAGATATTCCCCAGCCGGGAGGCATAGGACCCCCGTGAGCCGCTGGATCTTTCTCATATTGGGTTTTGGCATAGGATTGGCGGGGGGGCTGTACTACACATGGCTCCTGAGCCCAGTTGAATATGTAGAAACCGCGCCGGACTCCTTGCGCTCCGACTTCCGGGGGGACTACTTAGGCCTAATCGCTTCGGCTTATGCTAGCAGTGGGGATCTGGTGCGGGCTCGAACCCGCCTGGCCTTATTTCCCGATCTACAGCCGGCAACAGAGCTGGCCGCACTTGCTCAGCAGCGTCTTGCGGCCGGCCTGGTTGACACGGAAGCAAACGCATTATCCCAACTTGCGAGCGCTCTCAGCCGTAGCCCGACCCGCACTCCCGCACCGACCATTCGGGGAGTATCGGTTTCTCCAACCCCCTCCAAAACCCCGCGTCCGAGTCCGACTCGCAGACCTACCGCCACGCCAGGAGCTGCCTTCTTGCTGGCTGCTCGCGAGCAGATCTGCGATCCGCTGCTCTCAAAACCGCTGATTCAGGTTGTTGTGCTGAATGCAGCTGGGGGACCGGTGCCGGGGCGTGAGGTCATCGTGGTGTGGGACACAGGCCAGGATCACTTCTTCACCGGCCTCAAACCTGAAATGGGTCTCGGATATGGAGATTTTGAGATGACCGAAGATATCTCATACACCCTTCGGCTCGCCGATTCTCAGCAACCGGTTACGAATCTCACGATGCATGAGTGCGAGGGCCTAGAGGGTGAACCGTATCCCGGTTCGTGGCTGCTTCGATTCGAACAGTCCCCCTGACAACTGCTGTGCTTTCCAACCGCCTCTTCGGCCTGACCACTGGTACCTAGTCCCGCTCTTCTTGCTCCAGCTCCTCTGCCGAAGGCCCTAGCCCTAGATCAACCTGCTCTTCCATCGTAATCTTGCCGCGCAGGAATGCTCCCTCTTCGGTGGAGAAGCTAGTGGTCACCACGTCTCCCCAGACCCGGCCGGTCCTGGTAATTTCAACCTTCCCGGCCGTGATGTCGCCTTTCACGGAACCTGCGACAATGACGGTAGCCGCACGAATATGCTCGCTGGTAACTCGCCCTTGCTCTCCGATCACCACCAGTCCACGTAGAGCAATCTCTCCATCAAAAGCGCCATCGATTCGGATACCCCCCGTGCCAGTCAGTGTCCCTTGCCAGGCCACGCCGGAACCGAGGATCGAATCGACCCGCTCGGTAGTATCTCGTATTTCTGTGGATCGTTCGCCTGACCGCCTAAATACCACTACCCCACCTTGTAGCCGATCTGCCTTAAAAATGCGCGGCGTTGTTCGGCATCCGCCTCGGTTTCGATCCCCTTCGTCTTCACTCCGTCGATTACGCCCAGCACACCACGACCCTGCTCTGTCTCCGCCACCACCACTTCGACCGGGTTAGCCGTAGCGCAATAAATCCGGCAGACCTCGGGTACATTCTTTACAGCGTTGAGCACATTGATCGGAAAGGCGTTTCCCAGGAAAATGATAAATACATGGCCTGTGGAGAGCGCCAGCGCATTCGCCTTTGCCAGATCGGTGAGCTCATCAGAGGTACCAGCGGCGCGGACCAAGGCCGGTCCCGACGCTTCGCAAAATGCCAGCCCAAATTCGATACCGGGCACAGCGGTGACCAGCGCTTCCTGAAGATCCTCGACGGTCTTTATGAAATGAGATTGCCCCAGAATCAAATTGAGTTCATCTGGGTTATCGATCTTGACGGTTTGCAGATCCATATATCACCCTCTAAAGAGAATGCGGAGCGGTTAATACGCTCCGCATTACGTCTGCTCGGGTAGCGCGCTGGGAGCAGTTATGGAAGAAGAGGCTCAAGCCTACTCGGCCAGCAAGCGGATGAACTCCTCGATGTCAACCGCCGCCAGGGTGGTGATCCTGATCGATCCTCGCGAAGCGAGCTTCACCGAGGCTTTGGCTATCGCAGCGTTGCTGTCTGCTTCCACGACATTCACAAAGTCGTAGTGTCCCAGCGTGGCGTACTGCGCGATGACCTTTACGCCGGCTTTTTCCAACTCGGAATTGACTTCCTGGATGCGCTTCGGTTTCTTTGAAACCGTCTTGGCGCCCGAGTCGGTCAAGTTGCTCAACATGATGTAGGTCGGCATGATTACTCCTCCTCTATAGAGAATAGACTTCCCTCATTGTAAATCAGGCGGCGTGAAGCTCGTAGCCCAGCATGTCCGCGAATTGGCGCACGCTGGCAGGGCTATGACCCGCGAAGTGATTATTAAAGTAGCCATATACATCGACTCCATCGTCCAAAAATCGGGAAACGCGCTCGGCCCAGCGGCCAAGCACTTCCGATCGATCGATCTGGATTCGGTCAAACTCATTGATGTCCGCTCGCCGGCCAAGCCAGCGAACGACAGTAAAGTCTGCGGTTAGCCAATCCAACTTCGGCATGTAGTGCAGGTCTTGCAGTACGAACGCCACATTGTGCCGCGAGAGCATCTCCCCCAGATTGGGTTCAAGCCACTTTCGGTTGCGAAGTTCAACAGCGTAGCGCGGGCCGACCGGTAGCGAGCCGAGAAAGGCGTCCAGGCGGTCAAAGTTGCTGGGTTTGAAATCATAGGCAAATTGAATGGTCAACACACCCAGTTTGTCGCCGAGCGCCTGCATGGTTCCTACGAACGCCTCTGCGTCGCCCTTGGCGCCCTCCAGCTTCTTTTCGTGCGTGATTAGTTTGGGAAATTTGGCCGCAAATCGGAAGCCTTCAGGGGTCCGCTCCCGCCAGCCTTCAACCACGGTGATTCTGGGGATGGCATAAAAGGTAGCGTCAATCTCAACCGAAGGAAAATGGTTTGCATATTCCTCCAGATAGCGCTTCTTGGGCGTGCCGTCTGGATAAAACGGACCCACCCAATCGTCAAAGGAGAATCCTTGCGTTCCGAGCAGGAGCGTTCCCTCAGCCATTTTTATTCTCCATTCGCAACCTGTGCGACACAGATCATAGAGTGCGTGCTAGGACGGACGGTTCAATGTAGACTCCTGCCGAATTTATGCCAGCTATAGCCGCCCTGTCGACCTCGAGATTTCATGCTTGCTAGCATTCGAGCCATAAATCGTACAAACCTGAAGGCGCTTGGTTTCTACACCCTGCTAGCCCTCGCAGTAACCTGGCCTTTGGCGCTGCATCTACATGACCGGGTTCCAGGATTCTTCAAAGCCGATAATTACGAGTACCTGTGGAAGATGTGGTGGTTCAAGCACGCCATTGTTGACCTGCGTCAATCTCCGCTGATAGCTCCCGACATCTTCTACCCTATGGGTTTCCAGCTAGCTCACGCGGAGCTCACCCCCCTGCATACGGTGCTCGGCCTGCCTTTGACGGCAGTTCTTGGAGAAGTGGTTGCATACAACATCTTCGCCTTGCTGTCATTCGTGATTGCTGGTTGGGCTACTTTTCTGCTGGTCAATGATCTGACCGATCAACCGTGGGCGGCGCTACTCGCTGGAACATTGTTCATGCTGATTCCATATCACACCGTCCGTTATGGTGGAATTCTCCCACAGCTCTCGATTGAAGGGATTCCGATCTTCTTTCTCGGGCTGGAGAGGTGGGCGCGAACCCGCCGATGGCGCTGGATTCTGCTCGCCGGGTTGGGATTTCTGCTGGCTGCCTGGGCAACTTTCTACTACGCGGCTGGCCTTCTGCTTCTGGGCCCTCTTTACCTGATAGTGAGGCTGCGCTCAATACCCAGAGGGCGGATGTCTTGGCTTCAACTCGGACTATTAGCGCTGCTGATCGCCTTGATTCTCGTTCCGGCAGGGATTCCCTATTGGCAGTTGAGTCAGGAGATTTCGCTGGAAATTTCGTTGGCTGAGGTTGACTTTTGGTCCGCCAGTCCCACCGATTACTTGGCGCCACCAGGTCTTCACCCATTGTGGGGTACCTGGGTGCGCCAGACCTTGCTTTCGATTCCTGACGAGTTCAATCAGATTGCTCTTGAATTCGTTCTGGGGCTCGGGTTCGTCACAATGCTATTTGCCTTTTACGGCATCCGGCACGGCCTGAAGAAAATCACCCTGGCCTTCATCGTCCTGGCTACAGCAGCCGCGGTGCTGAGTTTCGGTCCTCGACTGCACTTTGGTCGCCACCCCATCACAATTCCCGCTCCGGAAGCCGCGGTCGAGAGTTTCCATCTCGTGATGAATTCTCTGGGAAGTTTATTGCCTTCCGGGGAGACCTACCAGGAGCTCGAGGAAAACGGCATTACGATCCCCCTTCCGGCCCTGTTTCTCAGGTGGCTCCTCCCACCACTGCTAGGAATGCGTGCATGGAATCGGTTTGCCATCTTCTTCAGCTTAGCGATCACGGTTCTGGCTGGGATTGGGTACGCGGCCTGGCTGAGGCGGGAGGTGATACCAAAAGCGACAGGGAATTCTCGGCGTGTCTGGATTAGCGGCATCATCGTGATAACGCTTGCCGTTTTTGAACTCTGGCCAGGACGGATCCCCTTGCAGAAGATTGAAGCCCGAGCGGTTGACGCCTGGCTGGCTGAGCAGCCCGGTCAGTTCACGATCATGGAGCTTCCGATATTGAGCGCCTTGAGCGCTCAACAGATGATGTACACCCGTTACCACATGAAGCGAACGGCATTCGCCTACGGCACCTATTTCCCTATCTGGTACCGCCAAACATTCCCGGAGCTGGAAGAATGTCCAGGGATGCAATGTCTGGAGAGGTTGCGAGAGTGGGAAGTTCGCTATTTGCTTCTCAACCAGGATGCGGATGATCCTGGCGGGCGGCTAACGCAAAAACTGGATCGTTCAACTGATCTGGAGTCCGTGATTGAACTCGATGGCATTCGAGTGTACAAATTACTTCCACAGCCCTAACGTGACATGAAAACCCTTGACGGGCTGAACTAGTCGAGATCGTTTCCCCCGCGGAGAAAGACGGAGCTTTCGCCCAGCGTCTTTTTCCGAATATCAGGCACAACCGCATCCTCCGCCGGATAGCCGACAACTAGCAGCAAGAATGGCTTTTCGTTCTCCGGGCGCTCCAGGATTTCATTGAGGAACCCCATCGGACTGGGAGTGTGTGTCAGGCTGGCCAGGCCGGCGTGGTGGAGGGCGGTGATCAATATTCCGGTCGCAATACCCACCGACTCGACCGCATAGTAATGCTTCACTTTTCGCCCATCAGGAAGCTTGCCATAGCGTTCCACAAAGATTGCGATCAGGTATGGCGCAGTCTCTAAATAGGGTTTGTGTTCGTCCGTGCCCAGCGGGGCCAGGGCTTCCAGCCATTCCGGAGTGGCTCGCCGAGTGTAAAACTCGTGCTCCTCTTGCTCGGCCACCTTCCTGATTTGCAGCTTCAAGTCAGGATCCGAAACCACCACAAATTTCCAGGGCTGCATGTTGGCGCCGCTTGGCGCGCTCGATGCTGCTCTCAAGCAATTTTCGATCACTTCGCGTGCGATGGGGCGCTCGGAAAATTGGCGAACCGTTCGTCTGCTCCCCATTTCGGCAAAGAACTCAGCCGCGCGCTGCTTCATCTCTTGCTCTGAGTACTCTGGAAAGCCTTGAAGCGGCAGGAATTTCGGCTCAGCGCTCATCAGGGCTAGAATCCGGTTCTCATTTGGATTTCTCGCCCAGGAGATTCTCGATACGATCCATGACGGCTTCCGCTACCTTGGATTTGGCCATCAAGGGCAGCTGCTCGCTGTCGCCCTCGGCACCGATCAAAGTAACCCGATTCGTCTCTACACCAAAGCCGGCGTCACCGGCGGTAATGTCATTGGCGACTATTAGATCCAGTTGTTTGTTCTTCAATTTGCCGGTCGCGTTCTGAATCAGGTCGTCGCTTTCGGCTGCAAAGCCAACCACGACGAGTGGACGTTGGTCGGATACATGTGCCAGGATATCGTCTGTAGGTTCAAGCTTCACTTCCGGCACACCGCCGGCTCGCTTGATTTTTTTCTCGCTCACGGTCTGGGGTCGAAAGTCTGCCACCGCGGCCGCCATGATCAGCGCATCGGAATCCTCCACAGCCGCCAACACAGCGGATGACATCTCGTCTGCGGTCTGCACCTCTATCCGGGCCGCACCGATGGGCGTGATCTCATGGCTGGGGGCACTGATCAGGGTCACTTCCGCGCCTCGATCGAGTGCGGCCTGCGCCAGAGCGAAGCCCTGCTTTCCTGAAGAGCGGTTGGCAAGCACGCGCACCGGATCCAGGGGCTCTTGCGTGCCGCCGGCCGTGACGACTATATTGTGCTCCGCTAATGGGCCGCCTTTCCCTAGAATCAGCCGAATGCTCCCGATGATCTCCTCCGGCTCCGTCATGCGTCCCAGTCCGCTGAGGCCGGATGCCATGCGGCCCTCGATCGGGCCAACAATCGTGACTTCCCGCTCCCGCAGTGCCGCAATATTGGCTTGCGTCGCTGGGTGCTCAAACATCCCGGCGTCCATCGCTGGAGCCACGATCGTGGGGCAGGTCGCGGCCAATGCGGTAATGGCCAGCAACGTGTCGGCCCGGCCATGCACTAGCTTGGCCAGGGTATCTGCGGTAGCGGGAGCAATCACGATAAGTTCCGCCGATTGACCCAGGCCGACATGAAGGATGTGGCCTTCGTCAGACCAGAGGTCCGCGTCGACATACGCTCGCCGACCGGTCAGTGCTCGGAAGGTGAGCGCGCCGACAAAGCGCTCCGCGCTTGCCGTGAGCACGCAATCCACATCTGCTCCGGCCTGGGTCAGCTTGGAAGCTAAATCAGCTGCCTTGAAGGCGGCGATTGAACCGGTCACTCCCAGCAAAATCCTGCGCCCATTTAATAAAGCGATTTCTTGGTCATTCATCGAGTTGTACCGTCCCATCAGCTTCTATCTGGATCCGCTGCCCGGTCTCCAGGCGCTCAAATGCGGCCTGGTCGACAGACAGGATCGGGATTCCGCTTCCATACATCTCCTCCGCCACCACCCCAGCCAGTGCGAAGAAAGCATCCTCGGCGGTGGTGACGATTGCGGCCGGCGCGGTGCCGGCCCTTAAAGCTTCGAGCAGCACGGCGGTGGTTGTGCTGGAGCCGCGGCTGTGAGGCAGTACCAAAATGCGTCCTGCGGCATTCTGGCCGGAGAGCGGATGCCTCCGATCGATGATCTCGCCGGTCTCCTGGTCGTAGCCGCCCCAGAAGCTGAGCGGTTCTCGGCTGACCAATGCCTCGCCTCGAGCGGTGCCTGCCACGATCGGTCTAGCCTGAATCAGTTCTGCCAAATCGAATCCTGCAGAGTGATCTGGCCAAGCGCCGCCGATTGGACGCACTCCTCCATACCGCCATAGGCAACACTGACGTTCAGCAGCCCGGGAGAGTAGTAGGCGTACTTGGCCGAGTTGGTCATCAAGCTGACGACCGCATCTGGGAGCATGGGAGTGGTCAAAATACACGTGTCGAGCGTGATTCGCCCTCCGAACTCCCGTATCGGTTCCAGCAGGCCGGCCCTCTCAGCCAACACGGCCATGGCGCGGCTGGTCGTGATCAGAAACTGGACGCTGGGATGCTTGGAAACGCCGTTCAACAGAGGCGCCAGCGATTGAAATTCGGCCAGCGAGAAATGAGGGCTACCGAGCACGACCATATCTAATTGGGTTCCCGAAGCAGTTGTGAGGCTGCTGCGACCGGCGCGTAGTCGATCCATCGAAATCGAAACCAGCTCCTCAGGTTCTCGCCCCTGAAAGGCCACCTCCAGGGTAGGCGCCTCGGGCGTGACACCGGGAATATGGAAAAGCGCCACCGCCCCGGAGGAAGCGGCTGCAGCACCGAGCCCCTTGAGTTGGTCTTCGGTTGGCTCAAGGTCGAAACCGGAGATACAGGCCACGCGGTCTCCAGCAATCTCGCCCAGCACGTAGCCCAATACCGGATAGAAGGAGTCATGGCGTTGCAATTCCGCCGGGATATCTTCCAGCTGTAGATGGACCTGAGCCGCTCGGTTCTCCGTCAGGTGCAGGCCAACTTCCGGTACGCGCCCGGTAATTGCGGCGCAGATATCGAGCAGATCGGGATACCGTTCTGTCCGTGCGCCGAGTACTGAGTTCGCGAAGACAATCGCATTGGATTCGCCCCATGCCACCTGCTCCCCAAACTGCGGTCGCTGTTCAAGCTGATACGGCGCACAGGTCCAGGTTGGCGCGCAGCCCATTTGCTCATAAGCCGCCATCTGCAGGCGGGCCTTTTCCGCCCAACTCGCTGGCACTTCCCACTCTTGCCAGGCAGCTTCATCGACACCGCTGACGTTTAAGGTCGTCGGCACCTTAACCTGCGCACCGAGATCGGACAGTTTCTCGGCAAACTCCAGCGTTGCCTCGCCCATGTAGAGACTGCTATCGATGTGAGCGCCGGTAATATCCATCAACTGCTCTGCGCCAACAATTCCTGCCATCCGGCTGATGATGCGCATCGCCATCTGATCCGCTGGGCCTTGCTTGCCGTCAAGCATGGCTTGATCCGCGTCCGTCAGGCGCAGGGCGGGAGAATTAATATCTACTTTCACGAACTCTCGCCATGTAGCGGTAGGTGTACATGACTCCTGTGCCCACGATCATCAGAACCCACCAGGTCGCGATGAGCGGCCCGGCAACTTCCTTCCAACGGCCACTATCTACGTAAAAGTACAGATCATCCTCCGAAGCGACGTAGCGGCCATTCTCTTCCTTGATGAACTGAACTTCGCGATGGTAATCATCCTGGTTGAAGTAAAGATAGTGAAAGTAGTCACCCGTTCTGTCCAGAAGGAAGACGTAGACCAGGCTGGGTCGAGGCTCCATTGCATCGGGTCCAGCTCGAGTTCCTAATAGCTCACCCATCAAATCCTCATCGCCATCGCGCAGTGCGCCTTCGAGCTCAAAGGCTACCGAGCTAGGCGAGTCGAAGCGCGCCCGGTACTCCTCCGTAAAAAAGCTGTCATCATAGCGAGTGAAGTCTTGCACGAATTTGATTGCGAACAGGACGAGCAGAATGGCGAGCGGCAGCAAGATCAAGCCGATCACAAAAGGCCAATCGATGAGTCGTTTTTGCTTCATTCTTGCTCCTTATGTGCAGAAGCCGGATTCTAATCTGCGGCCTCCGCCGCAAGAGCCGCTCGCGTTCTAAATCGATCACGAAACACGCCAGCCACCCCCAGTAATACGAGCGCCGTTCCCGCCAATGTGTAGGCTGTGATTGGTTCAGACAAGATAATGGATCCGAGAATCACCGCCACTAGCGGATTGACATAGGCGTTGGTAGTGGCCACGCTCAGCGGCAGCAGACGGATGGTCTGGATATACGACGTAAATCCGACAACGGAGCCAAACACGATCAGATACGCCCATGCAATCCAGGCCTCTCGGATAGGTGAGGGAGCCGGCTCTCTCAGAATAAGCGAGAGGGCGAGAAAGCCCAACGCTCCGAATAGACTTTGATAGGCTGAATTGGCGTAGATCTCGAGCTTCACCGGCCGACGGGCCTGGAGCACGGTGCCCGCCGCCCAGCTCAGAGCCCCTACTAGGAGCGCCAGGATAGACAGCACATCGGCTCTAACTCCGCTCGTCAGGAAAGGAATGCTCAAGACCGCCACCCCCAACAGACCCAAGCCTAGTGAAGCGAACAGTAGGAGCGAGGGCGTGCGTCGGTCAATATAGGCGTTCATCAGGCTGGCCCAGATGGGCATCGTAGCAATCACCAGGGCTGCAGGTCCGGCATGAACTCGTTGCTCGGACCACGTGACAAGCCCATTGGCGCCGGTCCACAACAAGAGCCCCGCGGCTGCCACGACGAACAGCTCCGCTCGGGTTGGCCGCAATCGCTGCTTCGCGATCCGTGCGATTGCAAATAAGAGCGCGCTTGCGATAAGGATACGCGTCCCAGCCATAATGAAG
>Ga0255055_10000356_pt1 | contig 35630 bp, 48 predicted proteins | sample JV7_2_27_MG_FD_188633 | JGI IMG/M metagenome (GOLD analysis project Ga0255055, IMG submission 188633) | Seawater microbial communities from Jervis Inlet, British Columbia, Canada - JV7_2_27 | ecosystem: Environmental > Aquatic > Marine > Inlet | place: Canada: British Columbia | collected...
TAGACATCTTGAAAGTTATCCACCTTACCCTTAAGACCTAAGATAGCAAGCCTATATGCTTCTTCGATTCCATCAAACCTTTTTCGGACTTCCTCGTTAAACTTTAGGTGTGGCACGTACACTCGTTTCCAGAACGTGTGACCATGACCCTTGTTTCTTGCTTGGCAAACACGTTGACTATTATTTGTCATTTCTTTATCCCATACCTCCTAGAAGCATCAATATGATCTAATGTTTTTTTCTGATTACATTTTCCGTTAAACTCACAAATATTTAAAGCTTTTTTCCAAGCATGCCCTATTCCATTATTTTTGAAATGTTTAAAGTAACATCCTTTCTTAAGAAGACAAACATTAACAATGCAGATCATATTTTAGAATGTCTCCTTGTTACAGTCTCCGCAAAGTCCACTCTTCTCAGCATCACTAGGTCCACCAGTTCTGTAGTCAACGTTTGCAACTGCGAAGAATTTATTGCAGTTTTTACACTTTATCATCTTCATGTTTCTGCATCCTCTTCTTTCAAGTCTTGCTCTAGCTGAAGAACAAACTCGGTTTGATCCTGACGCAAAGGCTGACCTCTATATATTGCTACGATGAGTTGCTTTATTGATTTACTTAAACCTGCCATCGTCCATCACCTCTTTCTTTTGTTCCTTTTTTTCTTTTTGACAGGAACCAAGGAATTGACAGAACAGCTTCGACATTTTCTAACTACAACAACACGATAGATGCAACCACATTTTTCGCAAACAAAAACTCCAACTTGACCACGCTTAGGTTTCAACTTTTTTCCGCAAGCACACTTCAATATTATCTTCATTGTTGTTTTTTCTCCCTGTGTGGTTCACGAAGAGTCTTACGGTAAACCTTGATTCCAATAGCTTCTAGCTGCTCTATAAAATCTGTTACTTTCTTTAATGTTTCAGGTTCAGGTAAATGATTATTATAATTGTCAAAACCTATCGCCACAAATTCAGGATTAATCAGTTTTATGTCAATAAGAAAGGAGTTGGGATTAAAGTTTAGTGTTGGTTCTATCGAAACCATTTTGGCATGTTTTAGTTGTTTCATCCAGTAGATTCTATCTCTCACATCTGGAGCTTTACTAATCTTTCCATATGCTTCTATATAATCTGTTTCGATCGTAGCTCCACAAACACAGTTGCTTGGAATCTCGAAGTCATGATACCGTTTTGGATTCTTCGTTAACAACAAAAACTTTGCATATGGACTTCTTCTAATCTGTGGTAGCACTCGAAGAATTATAGCACTTGGTACATTCTTAGCAAATAGATCAGACATATCTTGCACAAAAACGAAATCACCATCAAAGAATTGATAATTGATTTGTTTTTCATCTACTCTAGGTTTCCCCTGATACTTAATCATTTTAAGTCGATGAGCATATGCTTTAGCCCAACAGTAAACACAATCATGAGAACACTTTCCACCAATAGGATTCCAGCAATTCGTGATAAACGAAAACATTCTGCTTGTTTTTCTAGGATGCAAAGTCATTTTTGTTTCTCCTTTATCCATTTTCCATATCCTTGATATTTGTAGTCTTTCTTTTCTAATCGCTTATGAATTTTAATCCACTCATCTTTAGGAACATGACATTTCAGTTTCACACAATCATCAAAATATTCTAGTTTACTATCCTCTAGCTCAAAAGGTAACTCAGTAGAAAACGAAACCAAAAGTTGATATTCCCACAAACCACTTTTCACGTTTCCCCGATGCCTCTTTAGAATAGTATGTTTCCCAAAACGAACTTTACGCAAATGCCTAAGTTGCGCCGAAACACTAGCTGGAGGATCACCTGTAGTTTCTGCAATCTCGTTTAATGTTCTCCAATGTTCATCTTTCATTAAACTAAATATCCGTTGAATTTGTCCAGTCAACCGAATGCCATCATGTTCTTGACTATATACAGGACCATCAAAACGAAGTTCACTCTGAACGTTTCTAACAGGGTCACTCAATATTCTTTTTCTCCTCCAAGTTGCATATATCGTTGATTGATCTCATCCCTTTTTGGTGCTTACATTTAACCCATAGGGTTGATCCTGTGCTGATTGTTTCTCCATTTGTGCATCTCAAACATTCTTTACGTGTTGTCATTTTTTGTTAGCCACCTTCTTTGTGTAAAAAATACAGGTTCCTCTTAATTTCATTTGAGTCTCCAAAAAGGTATTAACACATCCTGTTTTGTATCCAAACTTACATGATTCACAGTTCATCATTTTTCACCTGACATATTTTTCATATCACTATAAACATCATATTGTGATACCATCATTTATTACCTAGTGAAACATAAGGACTTGATTTAGTTGGGTTTCCTTTCTTTCGTTGTTCCCAAAGTTTAACGTAAACACAATAACCCCAACCAATCTGAGGGCATCCTTCACAATCTTCTGAAACTCCTTTAATTGGACAAATACTCATTTTTTCTGATCCACCAATCCGTCTTTATGTTTTTCGCAGAATATTCCAAGTCTAACTTGATTGGTTTTCTTATCTTGAATTTGTCCAGTTTGCCAAATAGCATTTTCTGTGCAATTTGGAAAATCACAAACACCTAATATTTTTATTTTCATGTTTGTTTCTCCTTCATTTTCCGACCACAAGACATACACACAGGAACACAATTTACATCATCTCCCGCATGTAATGGATGCATGTTAAAAACATATCTGCCTTTATAGCCTCTACACCCACTTTCATAATGAGCTAAATCATCTTCATTGGGTTTGTTTTCTTCACTCATGTCTGTTTCTCCTTTGTTTCTTTCGGGCTAACAGAGATTCCCTTTCCAGTTCTACAGTCTATTAGTTTAACGCCAACTTTGCCAAAAGCTTTAGCGATAATCTTTTTTGCCTCTTCGTTAGAGTAACCGTGTTCAGCCTCGACATGACGTAGAAAACAATTAATCACTTGATATTCTTTAGGACAATCAGGACATTTTGCGTAAGGTCTTTTATTCCAAAAACTCTGTTTGCTACTCAAGTTTCTTCCCCACTAACAATCAAAAAAGGTTCAGGACAAAGATGTGTTCTGTCAGGGTAATCTTTGCATATGTTTTTTTCACGACAGTTATCACACTTCATTTTTCTGAATCACCTTTCTCATTTCTATATCTCTTTTTGCCATTATCCTGTGAGCTTCGGCAATTCTAAGTTCTGCTTGATAAAAATCTTCAGAATCCATCATTTTTCACCTGTCTGTTTCTTTTAGGATTTGACGAGCATAGTAATATTTTGGGATCACCTCAACTCTATCATGTTTTTGTTGTAGCCATTCTTTAACAGCTTTCATAATTTCCTTTTCTATCTGTTCCAGAGCATCACAGAGCTTCATCTTTTTATCATAAACTTGCATTGAATAAATTGTTATTACTTCATCAATTCTTTGTTTTAGTGTTTCCTGATTCTCCTTAGAGACTCTTCGTGTGTGTCGTTCATCTTGCCATATTGGTTCACGATACAAATTATACACGATGTTGTCTCCTCCACAAGTAGACAATCACAATCCACTCAAGCGCATAAACAGGTAACATTTGAATCATGTTCTGGTCTCCAAAAGAGACTAGAGAAGAAGGCTTATTAATAGTTATTCGATATAGAAATGTCTAAAATGGAGAGCTAGATACCGCCAGTACCAACAATGACGGCAACAAAGAAAATAGCCATTATGACAACCATCGCTCCAATAATCATGATGTATTTCTTCCACATACCAGCCTCTTTGCTTCTACCAAGCTCCTCGCTAATACGATTAGATGCCTTAAGCTGAGATTGAGTCCACATATAAGGGAACCACTTCTTAACCACATTAGGATCAACAGGTAACACAACATCAACTACCCATTTATCCGTCTTTTTGTCTTTGCCTAGATTCAGTTCCACAGCCTCAATACGCTTACCAGTCTTCTTGATAAGAGGTATGGCGATTTGTGTTGACTTGCTTTTTCCGCTATACTCTAATCCAGTAAGATGCGCTAAAGTGGTAGCAATAGCTTTACTCAGGTAGCATCGGAATATGGGAACCCCTAAACCTTGAACTATGCTAGGGCGAAGCACAACACGCTCCATATCACGAACATCCTTGATGGCTGCGTACACCTTTTTATCAATATCTTTATCAATTTCCTCCTTAGACTTTCCTTCACTCCTTAATTCCATTACTCTTTCTTCTAGTTCAGGAGTAATCACCTTCAAAATAAGTTCATTAGATATAGGACGCGGAGTAAGATATGTGTTGCCAGTAGTTAATCCATAATTGACTCCTTCGCTATGCGGTTTCATGCACTCTATTTTTCTTACTCCAGAATCGGTTTCGTAGTCTATCATTGGATACTTTTTAACCTTATTCCACAGATATAGTCTCGCCTCTGGAGGCATAACTATAAAGTATATGATCGCAACACCGACAAGTTGCAACAATATTATAGTCGGCAAAACGGTGAAGTAGATAATTGGTTGCAACTCAACAGGAAAAATGTCAGGAGGCAACACAGACAATTGTAGGTTCATCATAGTATGGACGTACCCTTCTTTTTCTCAATCTCTCCTGTTTCAACCCTAGTTACAGTAGGATTAATTAATAGGTTCCGCATCATTCTTCCATCTACGCTCCCAAGTATTGATTGTCTAAGATGAATAAGATACGCAGTAAAACGGCTACCTTTACCAAGATGGTAATCATACTCTTTACTATTCATTTCAATATTCACCATCTCCCGTTCAGCAAGAAGCATCTCAAACTTTGCCTCTTTTTCATCAATGTTTCCAAGCCCAAGCTTGGGACTAAGAATCAATCTTATGGCTTGTCCTGCATAGTTTGGACCAATAGCTTCAAGATCATTCTTGCCTTCGCCGTTTTCCTTTATTGTGTAATCACAGGTCTCGCTATCATAGATAGCTTGCGCTCCCTTATCTAGCACCATAATGTCTTTTACGCCGAGATTGAGAGTGTTCTCTATATCTCTTGAACCAGTACTGTGTTGAAGTTGCGCATACGCAAGAGTTTTTGCGTACTCCAAGTTCTCTGAGTTTCTTTTTCCAAACAACTTACTCAGCATTCCCATTATACGACTCCAACCCCTTTGTTCAATTTCTTGAAATTAAATATCTGTATTAGGTCGTACCACATTAACACAAAAAAGATTAACCCAAAACCCCAATATAGAAAGCTTATGCTATAGAGTGGAGTTGTTGTTGGAGATGCGACAAGAAATGCTGACGCTCCAACCCACCAGCATATCGTAGTTAACAGGTCTAGTAGTGGGGTTCTTCGAGAGATTGTAATGACAGTAAATAATACAGAGAGTGCTATGATTACTAAGTATGTGTCGTTAATTAATATCTCTTCTACTCCTGCCATCCTAAAGTTTCCTCATGGTGATAGAGACTATGAAAGCGTGATGCATGCACATGTACGCATGGTTAATGGAGACCCCCTTCAATATAACAAAATCATGCGCTAAGTTATATTCAAGATGCGTCAGTCATAGCCTCCATCGTCTAATAAAGTAAACACTTTAGTATAAAAGTTTTGTTGTTAGTATAAAAAATAAAAGGTGTAGGGTTTTTCTAAGTTGGGAAACCCAATGTCCCTTTTTCTTTTGGTTAAGCCTCAAGTGTAAGAGTTTATCCTTGTCCGCGTCCGAGGTATGCGAAGATGATAGCCATGAGTGCGCCCGCTGCTGCCACTATGGGTATGAGGACGGACAGGTTGAAGGCACTATAGATGTTGGAGAATAGGCTTGTTCGTGTGGCGTTTCCAGATGTTCCGAGGTCAAAGGTGTCTGCGACAGTCGAAAGTTGCCCTACGACAACTAGACCGATCAATAGCACTATAACCACGGTAATCAGGAGGATTACCAGCCCGAGTGCGTTTGCTCTGCGGCTATGTCTGAATTTATCAAACATTAGTGTCACTTAATCTAAACTTTGTCTAAGGTGTATATAAGTTATGTTCTAGCAACATGTTGAGGTAAATGTTTAAACGTGTGTATATCCTATGAAAAGAGTATAGATATTTCACAAGATATGTTATTTGTAGAATGATATAGACTATTCGTGGGATTAACGGAGCAGTTTATACAAGACGATACCTAACCCTATTGCTAGGAACAGGAAGCTTATGCGTAGCGCGATTGCTGGAACCAGCAAGGTCAGGAATCCTCCGACTCCTCCAAAGAGTAGACTAAGAACCATTACGGGTCTTATGTCTCTGTATCGGTTGTATGCTGGAACAATAATTAGCATTGCAAATATTCCGAAGAATAGTTCCTGTGTGAGATGGTAGCTGTAGGGATTAATGATGAAGCCAATAAAGTCACCCTCGCCTAACTGCATGAGACCCTTTCCCCAAGGATCAAGTATCCCAAACTGGATGTTAACTATTTTGGATTCGTGTGAAGAGTCTCCATAATAGAATGTGTAGCTGTATGTTCCAGAATCGTTTGTTACCGCAATATAATAATAGACTGTCCATGTGTTGTTGTTGATCTTGTTTGAGTTTAATATGTCAGTGATGAATGTTGCTTTCGTTACTGTTCCTCCTCCGCTTTCCCAACTGAAAAGCAAATCAACCTGCAAGGCATCACTATATCCTAAATCTAGTTCGTTAGGTAGTGTATATGTTGTGTTCAGTAAGGTTCCTGCGGTTAATCCTGATTGCGTAACATTCGCTATATCGGTTGTCAACAAGGTTTGTCCTGATTCGTCAACGCGCCAAAGACGCAACGAAACATAAAAGTCTTCTAGCGTGTCACTTGTTGATTCAACATTATCGTCAAAAAGCGTGTTTGTTGTCCAAAGTTTGTAGCCTAATTCTTCATGAACTGTCCATGTGTCAGAGCGCATATAGAGAGTCATTGTAGAATATCCTTGACGGCTAACTGGTATGTAAATGTCTTCTTGTCCTGTATCCTCTGCTTCTTCAGCATTGTAGACGCTAATGATAATATCGCTTTCGTATATGAATGGGATTGTTATCAGTTTGGTTGTGACGTTATAGTAGTCTTCAGCGTTGACTAAAGTTTCGTTGCTAAACTCAATTTTGATGCTACTATTCATGGTTTCCCAGTAAACGTATGTTGTTGCATTTTCTGCGCTAGATGTGTTGGTGTATTCGCTTCGTAAAGTAGAATTGTCAGAGAACCATTCATGCGCAGTTATCAATGATGATGCAGAAGTGTCGTTTATGTAATGGTTGCCATCAGTTCTATATTCGTTGTTTCTTATCCAAAAAATTCCGTTCTGGAAAGGTTGAGTGCCAATACGAGATTCGCTGAGAACAAGTCCATCCATGTATAACTCTTGGACATCTTCGGTTGAGCCGAGAAGAACTACACCCCAAACAAAAGTTGATATGTTTTGTGGCGTAGTAGCATTAGTTAAATCTACGTCAGTAACGGAAATGACTTCTTCACCATCAAGCCAAACATAAAACTCTCCTTCAGTGGTATTGCAGTTAAGTTGGGCAAGCTCAATAGAATACCATCTGTTGGTTTCAAGAGTGGTATCATAGGTGAAATCTGGATCGCCAGATGCTCCAACGGGCATCTGCAGCATAACATAACTGCTTGAGATAACAACCCTACCTTGATACGTGTAGACATCATTAACATGTCCGGCAAACCTCAAAATCTGGATATAACTCTTCCAACTTGGAACCATAAAATATCCACGCATATACGCACTTGTTTTGTCATCTATCCCTATGGGATAGATTCTTGCCCGCCCATCACCCCCACCTGCCGATGAGTTCATGTAAACAGAATAGTTTCCCCAAAACGGATTTGTTGTTGAGGCAGTTATATTTGCTGGTGAACTGGTTGTAGCGGCTACTCTTGATAAATCGCCTGTTTCAAATCCAACTTCGTATAGGCTCTCATCATTTTGTTGCGTTACAAAAGTTTGAACCCCAGAGGTCCCCCAATCTCCGTTAGTATTGTTAATCCAATATTGATAACCCACCTCAACCCCAAAAGTTTCATTGAGACGCGCTTTTGAAACATTCATCCAAGATTCCGTTAATCCAGCATCAAAAGCTACCCATGTATCATTCTGATCTGACCCAGAGTTATCAGTCCCAAAAATGTAACCGCTTAAGTTACCTGACTGAGTTTCAACGTAACAACTGAAGTCAACAGGTGCATACGCCTCTACTGTTGAAGTCCCAACTAAGCCAGTAATCGAATATGCTGCTGTAAGTTTAACATCATCATAGAAAACCGAGAAAGCAGATTCTTCGCTCGGATAATATGCGCCGAGTTTTAATGTTTTGACTCCATCGGTTCCTGTTGTGTCAAGTCCTGTGTAAGCCGAATTTGTTTGGGTTCCGTTAAACCATAGCAGATATTCGCCAGACGTTGCGTGTCTTTTGAATTGTATTATGATTTGATACCAAACGTCAGTTTGTATTCCAGTTATTTGATCGCCGTTATTTTCAGCAGAAGCAGGGAAATAACGCCAAATGGAGAAATAATATACTTGGTTTCCTGTCCAATTTTTAAAGTTTACTTTAAAAATCGTTGTGCTGTCATCTCTAACTTCAACTAATTGCCATTTTTTGCCGTCTGCTGGGAGCCTGTTGAACCTCACGTAAAATTCAAATTCAACATACTGGTATGTGCTTTCAAGCGTTTTGTAAGCTCTTGCACTACCCGCTCCAGCAGGGCTAGTGATGTTCATAGAGTATGTTCCCGTGCGATTCACTAAAGAAGTGACGCTGATTTCTCCATCTCCCTCTGTATCGTTTCCACTCCAGTTGATTAAGTCTCCAGTTTCAAAATCGTCACTGAAAACTTCGTCTTCAAGGCTTGCTTTCACGATAGGAACAAACCCAAAATCCAGAACGGAAACAAAAGTGCCAACTAAAAGGCATACTAGAATTAGCGTGAAAGCTACGTTTCTATGCAGATTTATTTTTGTTTTTCTCATTGCTATTACTCCATGTACCTCTGTGCCACTATTCCTATCAGGAACCACACCCAAGTTACTCCAACCAGTACACCTAACGCGAGGTATATTGGTTCGGGTACTCCTAGTGCGATTAACATTTTTGGGAATCCCATAATTATCCAATCAAAAAGGGGAACAAGAAAACTTAGTGCGGCAATAACGAGTGCGATTGCTGCTGCTTGAACGATAGCACCAATTAATAATCCAGCAAAAACGCCACCGCCTATTATAGCGATTGCACCACCAATAGTTGTTACAAACTGTGCATTGATACTCTCTACGGTTTCTACGGGTTCAATATAGTATGGTAGGGCTTCCATTTCGTTTAAGATGAAGCAGCTAAGGTTTAGGCAGATAAAGAATAGTAGTATCTCGAATGCTCCTATTTTCATGTTATCTTGTTCTCCGTTGTTTTCTTATGCTAATTATAGCTAGGATTCCTATTGCAAATACTATTGTGAAGAAGGTCCATGTTATGTCTAACCATCCAATATAGATTAGGATTCCTGCGGTTATCATCATTGTTACTATTCCAACATCTACGCTTCCAAGGCTAAATCCTCCGAATACTGCAAGCACAATAAATACGGCAACAATTTGTGTAGTGTCTATTTCTCCCCAGTCTCCTAGCCAACTAAAGTCCCAAGGATTATCTTCATCAAATATTGTTGACACAACGATGCTATAAGTTAGGGTTCCTTCTTCTTGGTGGCTATTCTCGAAGTACACCACATAGCTTTTTGTTGGTAACGCATCTGACCATGAGATGTCGTGTGTATTTCCTGTGTTGTTTGTGCTATAGCTTAAGGTTGTTTCTCCTAGTTCCGTGAAGCTTATGTAAACCCAGTCTGTGAGTTCTGCATCATCGTCATAGAGTGCTTGTATTGTCAGGTCTGCGGTTCGGATTGCTGCTATGCTTATGTCTCCGATGCTTATGGTGTCAGGAGGAAACTGTAAAGAAGTTATTGTTAAGGTAAATGTGGTATCGCTTCCCGCTATAACTGAGTGCCAAACATGGCTTCCTTCGTCAGCGACTAAACGAAACTTGTAGCTTGTTCCCCAACTCAACACAAAGGGTAGTGCATTAACTACGTCTAGTCTTTGTCTTTCTATTATTCTGTCAGTTCCATTGATGTTAAGCAGGGTTTCTAGATACCCATTGGTTAAGCCGACAAAATCTACTAGAGTTACATAGTAGGTCGCGTATAGCACGTCAGGATAGAAGATGTAGATGTCCTCATACCACTGGTCATATCGTAGATAGTAGATACGTGATATGTTGCCTCCAACCTCGCTTGTTATTACAAGTCTTGTGTCTGTTTGTGCGGTTGTTTCGTAGGTTCCGTTCAGTTCAAAGATTACTGGCTCTTGGTTTGGTCGTGTGAATGTGCAGTTTATTCCATCAGTGTCTCTTATGCCAAGTTCTGTGTATGGACCAAAAAGGTTTACGCTAAACTCAAAGTCTAGTGTGTAGCCTATGTATAGTTTTGGCGAAGAGGCTAATCCCTGTTCTGTGGTGTATATACCAAGCGTGTCGGTTCCTGCTGGCGCGGTTGCGTTTATGTCTGCATCACTTCTTAGAGCTAGTTTTGTTGTTCCGTCAAGGTCTAGCCAAGATAGTCCAGTTGATGTTAATGATATGTTGGTGTAGGCTTCTGCGCTCATTGTCGATGTGCTAACATTTCCTCCATCTCCGCTATAGTGTGTATAATAGTAGTCTCCAGTTTCAAGCGGTTTGTGTGGATATGTTGGTTGCCCATCTTGAATTGAAAGATTAAAGTCTAATGTTGGAACGGTTGCGGTTACGTTAACTGATAGTGTTGCATTGGATATTGTTGCTTCATCTGGTATAGAGCTTGTGTCAAAAAACAGAAAGCCTCGATAGATGGTATAATAGTTAGTAACGTTCTTTTGTCCAACAAGTAGAGACGTTGCGGTATCGGTTGGTATTCCATCTCCTGTTGTTGCGTTTCTAGCTGACCAATATAGAGCAGATATGCCACGATGTATATATCCGTCATAGCTTTGGCAATCTATTTCTACAATATAACTATAGACGGTTGCATTGACTTGCGGGGTATTACCTATTGCCGCAAAGAGACTAACTGCTAGACAAGCTAGTAGGATAATCGTCTTAGTTTTTTTTCCTCTCTCGCTTTTCGTGTTTTAACCCTCCAATACTCACACCATGCAGGATGTAACTCTTCAAGTCGCTTATCTAATCTTCTAACATTTCGGCGTACCTCTCTAAGTTCTACTTGAACCTCATCCATGAAACTTTTCTTTTTTTTAGATGTCAAAGCGCACATCCCGTCTTTGACTATTCACGATGGCATATAGGAGCAAACCGATGAACACAATTATTGGATGCCACGCAAACACGTATTTTAGTAGAGTCACGATTCCTGAAGCGCGGTCTTCTAGTTCATAGTTTTCTTCTACGGTTTCCACGAACTTCATTGCTGCCCATCCTGCCGTAAACCAAACTATACTATAGGTGAACATCATTAAAAGCACTATGACCCAAGCTAAGATTGTGCCTCGCTTGTCTCGCTTGAATCGTTTAAGGAATCTTTTTATTGAAATCTTGGGTCTCTCCTTTGGCTATTAACGTAAGCCCATAGTAGTAACCCGAAAAGGAATAGTACTGGATTATATTCAAACATGAGTTTAATAAAGCTTGAAGCGTAGGCTGCTGGACCAGTAAAGGTGTATTCGCTTTCTACGGCATCTGCTACTTCCATCACTGCCCATCCTGTTGTGAACCACACTAGACTATAGATAAATAAACCCATGAAGACTACTGCCCATACCCAAACTACTCCACGTTTATCACGCCCAAGCTTAGAGAAGAACCTCATTGCCGCTTTCTCCGCTTCTTAAGAGACTTCTTACGAAGGGGCTTGACGGCAAACGGGTTCTTGACTTTTGTAACTGTCTTCTCTATATTCTTTAACGTCTTAGTTAGCTTACCATACCCCTCCTGTTTAGCAAGTTTCATTGGCGCAATTATTGGATACTTTAGTTTCTGCTTCTTCAATTTAATTCCAAAAATGCCAAGTCTTTTTCTCGACTTAAGTAGAGTATCTTCGTCTCCTAGAAAAAATGGTTTTGAAACTAAGAGTGGACCCCTGAACGGTATTCGTAAAACATGTGTTGTTTGTGTTTTTGTTATTGGTTTTGTTCTTGTTATTTGTGAAGTAATTTGTACTTGCTGAAGTTTCTGAATTTGTTCTTGTTCTTGCTTTTGGGTTTGAATACTTTCTGGTGTCGTTACCTGTGTTACATCTGGAATTTGCTGTGGGATGCTTATCTGTCTTGGAACAAGAATTTGTCTTTGTTGTTGTGCTGTTTCTTGCTGAAGCATTGTTTTGGTAGCTTGTTCTGTAACTAAAGAGGGAACCGTCTTTGGAACTATTATTTGTGGAGTTCTTGTTATCTGTATAGGCTTTGTTTGTATCATAGTCTTTGTTATTTCCTCTGTTGTAAGTGTTGGAGTTAACGTTCTTGATGTTCCAAGTATTGCACTACTCAATATTACTGGACCTAACAAGGTGGATTTGATGAATGTTGCCGCAAACATTTTAGATGCAATTTTTGTTTTTAAACCTAGAATTGTTGGTGTTGGTATTAGAGTTACTTTTGTTGGATCAATGAGTCGAGTTAAACCTCCACCGATTATGTTTGGTGGATGCTTCATTTGTACTAACCAAGGTTTTCCTCCGCGTCCATAAACTATTTGCTCAAGTGAGGTTTTTCCTACAGGTTTGCTTGTTGCCCTCGCTGTCTGAGTTAAGAAGCGTTCACTTGTCTCATCTACAATAACACTTGGTAGTTTCGATTCAAACGGACTTGTTGCGCCCTTTTTTGGTGCTACTATATCGTCAAAGCCATATCCTGTAGTTCCGAATTTCTTTCTTGCCCATCCAGTGACTTGTTGCGGAGTTTTTCTAGTGACTTTCGCTACAACGTCATCATAGAAACTTGAAACTTTGGTTGTGACGGGTTTAACAATCTTCTTTGTAATCGCGTCATTAAGTTTGTCGAAGTGTTTTAGAACTGGGTCTAACACTTTACCTCCGATTTTGGTTCCTCTTGCAGCACTTATCGCTTTTGCTCCAACTATTGCTTGAATAATGTCACCAAGTACTGATCCCGCAATATATCGTCTACCCCACTCTTGTTCTAATCTACTTAATGCAACTCCACCGTCTCTAGTTACTACGGTTTCTGTTGTTCCTTCGGAAGTTTTAATACTATCGCGTGAGATAATCTGTGTGCCAGTTTTACCTAAAACAACATCGGCAACGTCACTTACTACGGCTCCACCAAAGGAGGGAACACTTGGATTCCAGTAGCTTTCAACAGAGCCTACAACACCCGCTATTGATTCTTGTTGTTTCTTAAAGAACGTGCCTTCTGTAGCAACATCAATTGCTCTACCAAGTTGCATTGTTCTAGCCACTCTTTGTTCTCTTTCTTTTCCTGTATATCCAAATAGTGCGGCTGATATTCCTGCCCCAACTTTTATTGGGTCAAAATCAAAGATTGCTTTAGTTAATGATCCCTTTTCTGCAAGAGGGTCAATCATGCCTTTTTGTACTGCCTCAGAAAGTATTCGTTGCTTACGAGCAAAAGGAGCTTCAAAACTGGATGCGCTAAGTGTTGGCGTAGTTGGATCAACTGGAATTACAACTTTTCGTCCATCAATATTAATCACTCTAGTTGTTGGAACTGGAGCTAGTTTACCAGATTCAATATTGCCAATAACTTGTTTAGCTTCTTGCTGCGTTGCCTTAGTGACTTCTATAGTTGGTGTCTCATATTTTATGATTTCATACTCTTTGTTGGTTAATCCAAGTTCTGTTTTTACGTCTTCAAACTGTTTCCCTTTAATGTCAAAAGATTGCCTAAGTGCTATTTCTCTAACTTGATATGGTGTAGGTGCAACAACAAATAGTTCGGGTTTAAATCGAGTCATGAACTTGTTCGCTTTTTCTTGATCGGTTACATTATATTTTGGAGTGCTGATTGATAAAAAGTTAAGTGCCGCGTATGGAGAAGCTTTCCCTGTCTCTACTCTATGTATGATACTGTCTAAAGCTTTGGATGCTGATAGGTTTGCTTTTGTTTGTGCATCTTCTAATGATTTTAACGTTACCTCTTTTACTACCTGTTGATAGTTTTTGTCCTGAATAGATATGCCATAATGTCTCGCCATTTCTGCAACTTGATAAGGATTCAATTCAGCATTAGAAGTAGTGCCTAATAATATACTTTCGTTTGCTTCTTGTTGGAATGATATGTTTAATCCTTCTGCTGTTTCCTGTATGTCTTTTACATATAATCCTTCAGGTATTTCAAAAGGAGAATACTTACTTCCAAACTGAGGATACCCAATTGCCGTATAGAATTGTTTATTTTCCGTAACCTGTTTATCAGCTTGATGACTACCAAAAACTACGTTTAACCCTGCCTCAATTTCTGGAGTTGAAGGAATATCTCGAATCTCTGTAATGTCTTTTACATATGCTCCCTCTGGGATTTCAAATGGTAAATATTTATCTCCCCATTGAGGATGCCCAATTGCCGTATAGAATTGTTTACTTTCCGTAACCTGTTTATCAGCTTGATGACTACCAAAAACTACGTTTAACCCTGCCTCAATTTCGGTAGTGAAGGGATCGTCTTTACGCTCTGTAATGTCTTTTACATATGCTCCTTCAGGTATTTCAAAAGGAGAATACTTACCTCCAAACTGAGGATACTTAATTGCCTCAAAGAATTGTTTACTTTCCGTAACCTGTTTATCAGCTTGATGACTACCAAAAGCTATGTTTAACCCTGCCTCAATTTCGGTAGTGAAGGGATCGTCTTTACGCTCTGTAATGTCTTTTACATATGCTCCTTCAGGTATTTCAAAAGGAGAATACTTACCTCCAAACTGAGGATACCCAACAGATTCATAAAACTGTTTACTTTCTGCTTCTTTCTTAGCTTTTGTTGCTCTATGCTTTGTAAGACTTGTATAGAAGGGTTTCCATTGTTCTTGTTTCCATTGAGCTAATTCCTTATCTCCAAAGCCTACCCATCGTCCACCTACCATAGTAGTAACTTCTTCTTGGAATGTTACTGGACCAGAAGGAGTTTTTCTATATCGCGTAACCATTTTTTTGGTCGGTGTTCCTCCAAGGTAGACTTTGTGGCTAACGCCTTCTGTTGGCTCTATTCCCCACGACCTTTTAGACTTCTCCATCTCTTCCTCATACGGTGCGCTTGCTTCATCTATTGCTTGTTCATGTTTTAGGTATGCATCATACTCTTCAGGTGACAGATTCTTTGGTCTTTCAGGTATTGTTGGCGAAACATATTGAGGAGATGTTGGTATTTGGGTTGCCGTGATTTTTGCTTCTTTACTCATTTTTTTACCTCAATAAAATATTGTGGTATCTAGACATTTCTGCAAGTTCGTATGGTGTTAATGGTCTAGCCATAGTTTCATCTCATCAACAACTAGAATGTTAGTGTACTTTACGTTATAAAATTTGTGTATGAGATGCCAATAGCAAATCTTAAATTCGGTTACTGACTAATGTAAAGCATATTCTTTTTGAGAGGAAAACACTTTGGGGTTATTCAAACGAGAAACATCAGAACAGAAAGGGATAAAACTAGAGCAACAAAAGAAGATAGAGGAAGCGTTTAATAAAGCCAAATATAAAGCGCAGCTTAAAGCGGCAAAACGAGACGGAGCATCAGCAGGTTCCAAAGGCAAACGATCATTCTCGGATAAATTTAGTGATGGAATGAAGAAGTTTAATGAAGCATGTAATATAGCGGAAGAGGCACTTGGAGGAAAACCGACCACAGAACATAAAGCCCCTAGAACCTCAAGAAAAAAAAGTAGTGTTCAACCGATTGTAATTGTCATAGACGGCAACAAGAAGCAACCACAAAAGAAAAAGAGTCTACGAGATGAACTGTTTGGAGAGATGCCATAGGTGTCGATGAAAGAAAGAGCATATTGGAAAAAATGGAATAAAAGAACCGACAAGATTAGCGGAGCCTTAGATGATGCAATTGGAATCAGTGACTTAATAAATAGACAGACAACACCAAAAAAGCCACCCACAAAAAAGAAGAGCCGAAGAAAAAGACAGGTTACAATTATGATTGATGGCAAACAATATCAAGCCACAATACGCGGAACGAAACAGCAACCAAAAAAGAAAAAGCCGAAGGTTACTAATAGTATCCCAAGCTGGATATGAACTGAAGTTTTGTTATTGTTGCGTTGTCTCCTCGTTTAGTATCTTCTTTACTAACGTGTCAACATCAAGTATGCTAGACGTTTCGCTAACCATTACATGTCTAATCGTTTCACCCTTTGGAACGTTCCATCTGTAACTCCCACATTTAGGACATTTCTGTGGATTATCAGTACGAGGCAACCAACTATGACCGCACCGTTTACAATGCAACGTAGAGCCATTAAACATTGAATGTGCATCCCTTACAAATTTCTGGTTTAAGCCACTTACCACAATGATTCCCATAAAGCGGAACCTCCTCATTTAATCGTATGCAATTTACCCGTATGGAAATGATTCTTTCTCTATTGTTTTGATTCAACCTTTTGTTCTCCTTTGCTTTTATTCCATAAGTCATATCACTATAAACCACCTATTGTGATACCACTACCTCAATTCGAGTGACATGCCCATATTTTCGTTTAGCAGTATTCCATATATCGTTTACCGAAGACCCGTATTCGATATAACTATGATGTGATCCTGTGGTGTCTGTGCATGTGAATTTTCCTTGTAATTCAAATCGTTGATATGGTGGACGGAACAAAGGGCATTTTCCTGTCTGCTTGTTCCTTGGGGTGTGTTTAGGATTCCTTGGAAGTTTAACGGTTACGATTGCTCTCATTTTATATCACTTTACCATCCTCTAGGTTTTTTAGTGTTCATAACCATCTCTATCGCACAATTAACCAAGTCCTCAGAGACATCAGGATATTCTTCCATCTGACAAGTTTTCTTATACAACTCATTAGCCTTCTTTCGTTGCCACATATTCAACGTTTTATCATGTTGTAAATCGCGCAGTTTTCTAACAAGTCTTTCTATTTTGTTCAAATTGCTTTCCCTCTTTAACTACATGCCCATCTTCATGAACGATCATTCCACACCCTTTACACTTCATGTATCCTCTAGGTCTTTTTATAATGCACCCAAGGGAGTACCATGGTTTAAATGAGTGAAGTGATAACTCCTTTTTTGAGATAATTCTATTTTTCATATCACTATACACTCCCTATTGTGATACCACCGATTTCTGTTTTTTACTCATCCGTGAAGCAACTCCTAATATTATCGGTCATGTAGAAATGTAATGCGTCTGCCATGAGTTCAAGCTTTTCAGGATTAGCAGCACGCCACCAATCCCACTCTTCCTCAGTCTCTATTGCTTCCACTTCTTCGATGATAGGCTCCATCGTCTCTAGCATATCATCCCTTTTCTTTTTTTCACCCAACTTTCTGTTTCTCCTTCTTTTTTAATCCTCTTTGCATAAGCTATCTCACAATAAGTCGTAACAGCATCGTCTTTCTTTTTAACTACATATTTTGGACAAAACGTGCAAATCATTCTTCTGTTAATGTGTTCACAATACGGCATTTCTATCAGAGTATTCAATGTATAAACGAACGAACTAACAAAGCCAACCTCTTCTTTAATTGATGCCCACATTTTTTTTAGACACATACTTTCAATCATCCTTTAGATTAGTTATCTAAAATAGTACGTCTTGGAAGGTTAGAATGAAAATATATAATATTATGAATGTTCCTAGTGCAAGTCGAGAAAATTTTCTTACTCATTTTTTTGACCCTCCAACTTAGCGTTTAATGCTTTGAATAGTTTTGGTGACATAAACTCGATTGAAACACAACGCACACCATCTAAACAAACTCTGTCTTTATGTTTCATGTAACACTCAAAACAGCAAAAAACTTGTTCGCGAATATGAGTTTCATGATTGCTTGCAAGAAAACCTAATCGAATTTGGTTATTATAATCTTCAGGTGCTGTTGTGATACCTTTACCACATCCATCACAAGTATGTCGAGCAACACTTTCTAATACTTCCCCACATTCTGAGCATTTCTTTGTTATAACCATTTCATATGGCATTATTTTTCACCTTTGTTTTTCATATCACAATATACCCCTTATAGTGATTTGCATTCCATTATTGCTAGAATGCCCCAAAACCTAGAGCATTGTTCTAATTCTTTGACTAACTGTTTAACTCGTTTACTCACCGTTTTGGTCTCCTTACATTAGGTCTCCTCAAGTCTTTGACTACTTGTAGACTCTGCTAATGATGTATATCATTAGTCCACCGCCAATACCGAAAAGTGTTACTGCACCAGCTAGAGGAACTACGTGATAAACTACGACTCCATCACAAACATCTATGCTGACAGTCAACATAGCAAGCCCTGTTAAGACGGCTACGAGGCTAACAAAATAGTATGCTAGTTTTCTAATATCTTCTTTATTCATCTTGTTTTGGTCTCCACGTTATTACTCTACATGATGTAGATATAAGGTTTGTGGTAGTAGGATAAAACTTTAATATAAAGTGAATAATATAAATGATTATGACATATACCGCAAAAGGCAGCAACCAGTTCATACACCCCTTCACCTTTTTTGTTATGAACAAATTAGAGTTGGTTTATAATCTACACCAAAACTCTCATTACACCCGATCAGCAAAAGCTATGGATGCTCTAATAATATTCCTAGACCCCGAAATAAGAAAAGTTATATCAGAACGAAAAAGCTACCAAAGGTTACACGGTTGGATACAGGGAATCACAGGCAACTTTTCATCTACTTTACCTATGACTGATAGTTCGCTGACCCCTAATGAGATTCTAAAGGTTTACGGAGACATACTGCTTTGCTTACACGTAGCAGGATATTTTGATATGGCAAAAGGTATAGTTCCAACTAGAGCAACAAAGAAACGTGACCTTGAGCAACAATTACATAATGCACTAAAGGAAAGCGACAAGCTATGAAAAGACATACCATAGACAATGAAAAAAACCTAGCAGATTATATTATACAATCCATCAAAGAAGATTACCTATTAACTATTTTAGTTTCAAGCTACACACAAGCCAAAATCAAATCTGATAATTTGCCTTTCGGAGTCGGAAAAACAACAATCGCTATGAGATTATCACATATAATTAATGGTCACGATTGGAACAAAGTTTTTGACGGATTATGTTACAATCCTGTGCAATTAGGCGAACTGTTACGTCCAAACAAAGAAAGACTAAAAGTTGCATTATGGGATGACGTTCAGTTCACAGCCCCCGCCGCACAAGGAGTTCCAAAAGCAGTACGCCAACTAGCCAACTACATTAGTACAAACCGACCTGAATTGGCTTGTCTAATAATGACAGCACCAAATATTAACAGTATATCAGCACCGCTAAGAAGACTTGTAACCTTTGAAGTTATTGTCGTGCAAAGAGGAATTTATGAAGTGCAAAAAATCTCCTACCACAAAAACTATAAAAATCCACAACAAGACAGAGCGCGGCTAAGATACATAGAAGAACTATCAGAAGATACACCTTTTGCTAAACTACCACCAGAGATACAAATTCGCTACGACAAGTGGAGAGCGCAACAGAAACAATTACTATACCCTAACTTGATGAAGAACCTACAAACACATCTCGCTATGAAAGAATGGGATGCCGAGACACTAGGAGTAACTGCTAAGAACCTCAGTAGCGTTATCACGAAGGGACCACATGACGGGTATTACTTTAAGCTACCTAGGAAACTAGGAGAGAAGCTACATCAGAAGAACGTAACTGTTGATGTGAATTACTGACATCTATCGAGTATAGGTGTTATCTCTTCTTTTTTTTAAAAAATATATACTATGTATTGTGGTTACCCGTTTAATGGTTACCTATCTATAGAATATATTAATAGGTATTGAGTAACGGAGTCTGCTTTGGGTTTCTTTTAGTGCACAATCATGTTGTTTGCTAAAACTATACTTTTAGCAAAAGGTTTATATAGTAAAAGGTTGTATAGGGTATATAGGAGACCAAGAAAATGAACGATACAAAAAATAAAAAAGAAATACAGAAACTCTACAATGATTTCAAAGGGTTTCTGAGTCAAGTAACTAAAGAAGACGTAGAAGAAGACCTTTGGGAGCAATTTACAGATTACATGGATGGGAAATATAATGACTCTGCTGACTGGAACGAGGAATATACCGACAGGAGCATCTTATAAATGGTCGCTAAAGATGAAACATATTGTGGAGACTGTGAACACATCCAAGGAGATAGATGTGGTTTTTATCACGAAAGAGGTTGGGATTCTCAAGGAATGTTACGAGTCAATGTAGGTCATAAACTCAGTTTGGAAAATGGTCTAGGACAAGATTTTGATGAATGTTTAGCTCAACAACTCTTAGGAGTTAGGAGAAACAAAAAAAAGATCGTATTACAACCCACAGGATTCTACAATACAAACATGAGAGAAGCGGGGGAGTTACGCATAGAAACAGAATTGGGATATGGTGTAATAGTAACAAAATCAGACGATGGAAACGCTGTGGGTAAGTTCCATTTATATCGTAAAGAACACTGGAAATTGGCTAAGTCTGAGGAGAAGGTATTATCACATGACTCTTTGTAAATTAATGCAATTAGACTTCAAAGGAAAACTTGAAGGGTTTACACCAGAGGAGGCTTACAACGAATATGACCTAAAAAAAAGGTATTATTTACGCAGAAGGTTGGATGCAAATGGGAAAAACACATGATTTAATTGGTGGTTTTTCGCTTCAAGAATTTCTCGATTGGTGTAAACAAAAACTAAAGGAGGCTAACAGAAGTGCCTAAACATAAGATTCAGAAACAAGAAGAAATCAGCCTAGAAGACTGGAAACAAATACTGAAACTAGCAGGAAAGCTAGACTTCAGCAGAGCATATAAAGTACCAAAAAATCAACACTGGCTACAAGCCATCCTAGCAATAATTTGGTTAACAGGAAAAAGAATCAACGAAGTCCTACAACTCAAACGAAAACACATATCATTCACACCAAAGAATAAGCCTACTCAAATTCGCATAAAATTTTTTGTAGGAAAAAAACGAAGCAAAGGATCACCATTAGAGTTGATGCCTTTCCAGAAAGCTAGAACAATCAAGCATAAAGCAGTTCCATATATTGTAGAGTATCTAGATGAGTTTGACTTAACAAACGTTCCTGACGATCAATTGTTTCCCGCTAACACAAAATCAAGAATCAAGACAGTAAAGACTAAGTTCCTTAATGCCAAATCAGAAGAAGAGGTCAGAAGCTACACTTACCACGAACAAGGAGGCTACGTTAAACAGCAAACCGCAAGGTTCTGGTTAGGTGTAATAAACAAGAAGCTGCCTAAAGCCAAAAGAATATACTTTCACTACGGCAGACATAGTATAGGAATCAGGTTAGCTTATCAGGGCAAAACTCCTTACCAAATTGCAGCAATATTAGATGAGACAGTGAGATCAGCCCTAGAGTACACTAAACATGCTGGAGGATATAGTCAAGAATGGACAAACGAAACGGAGTGATAAACAATGATTGACCCGTCCCATAGTGTCTTTATGAAGAGTCTGTCTGCTCTAAATATTTTTTTAGAACCTTCTTAACGATGGATGTTGCAGGTTTTGTGTTGCTTTTTTGTTTCCGCTTTCTTGTAGGTTTAGGTGCTATGATTGGTGGTATGTATGGTTTCCTGTTTTTTGGTTCCTTATCGCGTGTGGCTAGCAGAATGATTAGCCATATTGTAGACATTAGAACTAGGAGAATGTTTTGGTAGTTGGTTGTGGTGATGCCGTTTCGTATTGGTGTGTTCTCGTAGATGAGCCAGCCTAATCCCCATATGGTTCCTACGATTGCAATAAGTTTTAGGATAAGCTTTACTGTTTCAGCGTCTCGCATTTGGTCTCCAATCCTATTGTTATTTGTTGATAGAGTTTTTATGTTTTGCCCTGTAGACTCTTCGTGGAGAAAGGATAGTTTTACGGAGAGTCTTTTTGTTTCTTTTTGTTGTTATACAAAAAGGTTACTGTTGCTCCAGATACAATCACGGCAAAGAATATGAGTCCTCTGCCTATCGGTATATATTGTGTTATTATTGTGGGGACCCCAGATGCAGATGTTGCGATTGCTATTATCGCTGCTATTGAACCATATATCCACTCTATGACTCCGCTAAAGTAATCGAATATAGATGTTATTCCAATGGTCTGTGTTACGCCACCGAATAGGTTGAAGCTCATGGTCTTTTCTTCGTCTATTAGAATGTCTTCGTTTATGATTCCTGCCTTTATCAAGTCCCATAGCTCCACATCGTTCAATGTTAGGTCTTCGTTGATGATTCCAGCTTTAATTAGGTCGTTTAGCGTCAAGTCGTTAACGGTGAATGTTTCAGATATTATCCCAAGTCGGATTAAATCTTCAAGTGTTTGACTGTTTATTGTTGCGTCTAGGTTAATTATTCCAGTAGACACCAAATCTTTTAGGGTTAAGGAGCCTAGTGTGAAGGTTTCGTTGATGTATCCTGCTTTAATTAAATCGTACAAGGTTAGATCGTTTATGTTAAAGTCCTCGTTAATCAAGCCGAGTTTAACAAGTTCCTCGTAGGTGATAGAGTCTATTGTCAGGTCTAGGTTTATAGCTCCAATAAGCACCAAGTCTCTAAAGGTTGTGTATTCTCCATTAATAACTAGCGTTTCATCAATGACTCCATATTGTATAAGCTGCTTTAGCGTTAACCCATTTATGTTAAATGTTGCATCTAATATTCCATCCTTTTGCATCTGATAGAGCATATCCTCGTTTATCGTAAATGCTTCGCTAATTATTCCTACACGAATCATTTCCTGTAATGTTAGCGTGTCTATAGAAAACTGTTCGTTAATTATCCCAAGTCTTACGAGTTGTGTGAGTAGTTCCGTGTTTATCACAAAGTCTTGGTTTACAGCACCGAGTTTCAATAATGAATTTAGTGATAGTGTGTCAATTGTGATTTGCTCATTGATTACTCCATACTTCAAGAAGGTTTCAAGATCAATAGAGGATACGCTAAATGTTTCATTGATTAAACCAAGCCTAACAAGTTCCTCGTATGTAATAGCGTCTATTGTTAAGTCTAGGTTTATGGCTCCAGAAAGAAGCAACTCACCAAAAGTAGAGTATGATCCATCAATAAGTAATGTTTCGCTAACTACCCCATATTTAATAAACTGTTCAAGAGTTGAAGAGTCTATGGAAAGATCGTGATTAATAGCTCCCACTTTTAGCAAAGTACTCAAGAGTACTCCATCAAACGTAAATTGTGGATTAACTTCGCCTAATCTAGTTAATGTTTCAAAGTCAATACTATTTATGGTAACAGCCTCATTTACTAAGCCAAGCCTCAAAAGCTCCGTGAATGTTTCAGAATCTATGGTGTAATCAAGATTCACTACACCATAAAATAACAAATCAATAAATGATGAGTAGGCACTATCTAACGTGAAGGTTTCGGATACAAGTCCTGTTCGAGTTAACGCCTTCAAATTTATATTATTAATTAACACATTCTCGTTTATGACTCCAAGCCTCACAAGATCGGTCAAGCTGTAATCGTTTATTGTCAAATCCTCGTTGATTACCCCAATTTCCGTTAAAGTCTTGATTGTCAAAGAGTTCAATGTAAACTGTTTATTCACTACTCCAGCACGTATCAAATCCTCAAGGCGTATGTGAGACAAGCCCATCTGAGAGAGTATCGTCATCACCTGATCTACTGTCATGTCTTTTGCTGTTGCGATCACAATGGTTTGTGTTATGTCTCCAGAGGAATCAAAAATGTAAAGATTAAAAGATTCTACTCCAAGCACCTGATTAATTACGCCATAAAGGTTCTCTATTGTCTCTTCCGTAGGGATGTAGGTTCCAGCAATAACAAATAGTGGTGACACATCAAGATAAACATTAAATGCTTTGGTTTGAGAATGTGTTACTGCACAAACAACCTCTAAGTCTCCAAGCTTCACTATAGCAAAACTTAGCTCAGCATCCACAATAAGAAGAGGTTGCACATCACCAAATACTTCAAGTCCAACTAACGTTTCTAGCCAACCATCCACGCTAGAAAGCTGATACACGGTTCCCTCTTGACTAAAACTCCAAACATTAGAGCTAAACACAGCATAGGACGCGGAAACACTACGATAGTTAGTGATTGACACACTACTTGAATACGCTATAGTGGTAACACTTGAAATGTTTCCATAACGATCAAAACTACTTGCTATCTGAGTTCCAATAGTCACTAACGGAGCAACATCACAATAAGTAGAATATGAAACAAACTTTCCTCCGACAACCGTTATTGTTGAAGATATAACACCATACAGGTTTTCGGTTGTACCCTCATCTGTTGTGAATATAAAGTAGCCAGTAAGATAAAAAGTGTCAAAGTCTGAATTATCGCAATAAAGTTCAACAACACCACTTGCATCAGATTTGACGGACATACCAAACCCCGTTACCCCACCACCTTCAGCTTCGTGTTCTAAAACATAACGAGGAAGAACACTGCCTTCGATACGCGCTCCAATAGTATGCTCTGCATCAGGGTCGTTATTAGTTAAAAGAAAATCTGTAACCCTACCATCCTCATCCAAGTCACCAGTTAAATCAAATTCTTCCCATGACCCTCCACTTGTTTGATCTTTGCTAGTCATTAATTCCTGAAAGTCTATGTCTGCTCCGAAGTATCCTTGAATTATAACTTCACAGTCTGGTTCTTCATCTTCAAACCAGCCTTCAATAATACCGTCTGCTTCAGAAGTTTTAACAAACATAGACACAACATTCTTTGCATTACTTTCAGCCTCATGAATATCGACAACTCGCTGTAAACTGCTTCCGTCAGTACGAACCCCAATCTCATACTCGTTTCCACTAGCGCTATTAACAAGACTTACAAGACACACACTACCTTTAGGAATACCATCAGAAGTAAAGAGGTCAAAATCAAGCCATGTATTCTCATCATTTCTACTAGGAGCCACTAAGCCCGCAATCCAAGTTTCAGTGAAGGTTACGTCAGTCCAGTAACCAACAATAAAAAAAGTATTGTTTGCGTAGTCAGGGTTACTGTTTCTAACAGTAATAAGACCTGTATCCACATCGACTGTAGTTAGAAAACGTGCCGTTACTAATCCACCACCTTCGGCTTCATGTAACAGAAAAGCACTATCCCCAACGCCTACAGAAGCAGAATAACCTGTCAAAGAGTTGGTTGCAATTATTTCAACTACAGCACCTTTAGGGACACCATGATTAGTAAAAATATCATACGATTGCCACCCTAAATCATAGGCTTGACTCCAAGACTCCATTCCTTCAGTGTAACCAATACTGGGGTCAAGCGTAAAGTTTCCATCCAAGAATCCAACATCAAAGATTATGTCGAGTTGTTTACCTTTAGTCCAGCCTTCAATACTAAAAGAAGTGATGTTTCCGAAGTTGTTATAAACATCGTTGTAATCACAAAGTATCGGTTCCTCTTCAGCATCCCAAAACTGTAGATAATTGCTCATGTTCAAAGCATAGTCTTTGTAGATGTTTGTTCTCCAATTTATTGTATGGTTTTCTGCGGTCACTATGTTTGCGGTTAAAGTTATTTTCGGTCTCAGATATTCCCTGAAATTCCAAGTAACATTATAGTCTCCAGTTTTGGATGTGTAAAACTGTGTTACTATAACATGATAAGAATCTATTTGCTCCCAAGTTATACCTGTAGCGCGCGGGTTATTGTTATTTTCTTCGTTAACAAGAAGCCAACGTTCATCTTTAACAATTTGCACACTGTTTTCGTAGATGCCATTGTATTTGTTTGCCCCAGTCTGAAAAGTCCAACGTAAACCATTACTTGTATCAACATCGAATGTTTTACCATCACCTGCAACCGTAACATCAATAGGCTCCCTGTCAGGTTCAATAACATTATATGATGGTTGGTTTTGCGCTTTCACTAATGGAACAATAAAAGCTGATGCTGGAATAAGCGTAATTATCAATAGTAAGAAGACTAGAAAAAAAGAAACGGGATGTCTCCGCATGAGTGAGACTATCCCTAACTATGGCTTATAGTCACGGAAAATTCTATGTTGATTGTGAATGTTTCGTCTATTCCTGACACTTCAGTGAATTCATCGCAAGCAAACAAATCGTTTGCGGCTGCATCGCCTTCAAAGTTCAACCCGATACAGTCTGCCGTGTATGGTCCACTGTCATCGGGGTAGAATATGCAGGTTATGTTCATTGTGCTTTGGTCTTCGTCTTCTACGGTTCCTGCGGTTCTGTTCCATTCAGCAGGTAGAACGGTTGATGAGGTTGATAATGCGCCTTTGTTTCCAATGCTAATGAATGTTGCGTTTAGGTCATAGGTTGTTAGGTTGTAGTCTGCATCTCCGAACAGTTTAGCTAGTGTTGCATTGTCTCCTAAGTCCGTGACGTTTCCAGCATGGTATTCATCCATGATGAGTACTCCTGATTCGTAAATTCGGATACGTGCATGTACATCCGTTTTTTTGTCAGAGCTTGCGGGAGTGTCTATTCCGTTTGACACTCCGATGTTGCTTTCGATGTAGATTACGGTGGCTGTTTGGTAGCCTACAGCAAAGAATCCTACTGCAAGACAAGCGATGAGTGCTATAGCCATGATATACTTTTTGTTTTGCATATCTAATTAATTGTAGCATGTTGTTTAAAAGCTTTTTCTTTAAAATATCTAGTAGTATCACTATAAACCATTTATTGTGATACTAGAGTTTTCCACTTTTTACATGTCTAAAATATGGATGTTGTGCGCTTAACTTTTTTTCATATTTTGCCATGTCTTGTAAGGTTTTATGTTTTACGTCATACTCACCCTGTTGACCAATAACCGTAGTGAAGTAGCGATACTTACCTTTTTTCCCCAAAGGAGAACACCTAATAAAATAGTTAGGTGGTGTTTGCTTAAAAGATTTTCGCTTGTCATATCACAATAAAGAGTATATAGTGATATGAACTTACTTTGTTTTCAGATATTTTTTCATAGCCTCGATTATACCGCGGCACATAGGCACAATTTTTTTGCTAGTAGTTAGTGGTGCAACAAAACCTTTTCTTACACACATTTCGCTGATCGGAATGACGTAGCGCATTTTTTTTGGTTTATCAGACTTACAAGGCATAACAATCACACATTTAATATAATTCGTTTGGAGATAGTGGTTTATGATAGAACTGTGAGTGTGGTTTGCCTTTAATCATTTTAGTGCGAACTGCTGTAGGTTTCTTAACGCCTTTTTGGTGAACCTTCATCATTTCACCCATTTTTTTGCTCGACATCATACCAAAGTCTCCTTTGAACCATTTGCCTTTTGGTTTTCCTCCTTTCGGAATTTTGATGCCTTTAGATTCTGCGTAACTCCACATTTGTTTCTTCATCTTGTTTTCCTCTTTTTTCTTATAGCCTTTTGGCGTTTACTACGTTTTCTGCTTTGTTCTTTTAACCAGTCGCTTTTTTGTGTTGATGTCATTTTTACAGTTGTATATTTTTTCATTATTTTTTTCTCCTATAAATCAAAAATATTAACAGCAGAACTTTTTCCAGAACCATTACAAAGTTGACACTTTGATTTTTTTCCAGTTTTTTGACCATACCAAACCGCGTCACTTTTTCCAGTCCCGTTACAAGCTGGACATGTTACCATTATCTTTTCCTCTTTTCTGTAAGATAATATCGTAAAGAAATCGTCCTGAAGGAGTCATAACATTTTTGTCTCCATAGGGTCCAGTTTTTGATTTATGAATGGCTGCAACAGTATGTTCTCCGTAGTCTTTACTCCATGAGCTTCTAAAATCTTTTTTCCAATCAGCGATTTGTTTCAAGGCTGATTGTTTAGTTTTATGATACTGTTGAACCTTCAAAGAACATTCACCTTTTCCTTTTTGTTTAGGGTCTCCATTTTTTATTTATTTCATATAAAGTCCCAAATCTTGTCTTGTAAACTGTATTACCAAATCCTTTATCAGAAGAAGAAATTTTTGTTCCAGTAACCTTCTCATAATCAGAGACATACATAGGATGAAGAAGTTGTCCTCTTGTTGAGGAGCGTCTATGTTGTTTTCTTTCACTTTTCGGCATAGCTTTCCATACAGCATCTCGATTTTCTTTTCTCATAAACAGATTGTTTTTGCCCATGAGGAACACATCAACTATTTAGATATATGGTACATACGTTTAAAAGATTTTCTATAAAAAATAGAGGAATGTTCTAGAACTTACGTTGTGGCTTGTTCTAGAATCTACCTTGTTACAACTTTAAAAGCTGTAAAAATTACGGAGCCAACGATCACACACAATCCGAGTATAGCTGACCACTCCATTACAGCCGCAGAGAACATGTCAAACATTTCGGGTTATCACCTCCGTTTGGTCTCCAATAATTAGCCTTTGTGATGAGTTGAGTAGATATAATTTATGAATCTACGCTAAGTGAATTGGCATTCTAACGTAAGCAAACCTTAAATATACCTAGTGTATCTAGTGTATTCAATGGAGACCAAAGCTTGAAGACAATTAAGGTATCACCCAAAACTCATGAAGTTCTTCGCAAACTCGGAGAAAAGGGCGAAACATTTGAAGAAATCATAAACAAGCTACTCAAATATTACATTCGTGGGAGGCGCATACGAAATTGATTTCTCAAGTTAACTTCAAAGGAGAAAAAGCTACTCCTTGGGAAAAAGTTTGTTTTGATGTATTGGAACAAGAATAGATGGCAAACAGTCGCAGAAGGAACTAGAAAAGAAATGTTCAAAAAACTAAAACAAAGAAAAGAGCAGTTTCACGATGTTCAAAATTATATGGTTGCGATAAAATGAATTTTCCTGAAAAACAAATATTTCCAACTAACAATTTAATATGGTTCCCAGTAGCTTTCAAAATAGGATTTCTAGTATTGATGACGATAGCGATTGAGACAGGAATAATGACGATCTATCTACAGACAACTAATTTTTCACAAGATGAAAAGGTTAATATTCTTTACCTTATAATTTTTGGTAATCTTGTTACTGGTTTTATAGGGTGGCTTTTTGTTAAAATTAAAGAGAGGTTAGAGAATTAAATGCCTCTGCCTGAAAAAATTGATGGTTTGCGTAGTATCACAATAGATAACATATAGTGATATAGGAGTTTAGAATCATGCCCACACCAAAATGTTTGCTAAGAACCACACAATTATGCGATATAACAAAGTGTAAACTCTAAAAATAAAGAATGTACAACTCCTATGGTGAAAAAATGAAAAGTTTTTACAAGCTCATACAAGGTGACTGTTTAAGAATTTTACCAACATTAGAAAGCAACTCCGTAGATTTAGTTGTAACTGATCCACCATACAACTTGAATCATAGAGACATGCAACATCTACGCATAAAAAAAGGGAAAATTAAAAAAACACGACTTCTATTTGATGGAAAAGTTCTAAACATTTCAAAACTAATTAAACAAATAGCCATCGTTCTGAAGGATGGGGGTGCATTTTATATTTTTTGTGGTGTTCATCAAATTGGAGAGTATATTCGATACATAAAAAAAGAAAGGTTAATTTTTAGCAATTTTTTGGTTTGGTATCATCCTGACGGTGTTCCATCTCTAAGAAAAAGAGCATATCAAAGCCATTGTCAATTAATCGTGTTTGGTCACAAAGAAATTGAAAACAAATACACGTTTAATTATTCCAAACCAAAGGAAATGAAAAACTTGTTAAAATATTCTGGATGCACCTCTTTTGAGTATAAAGGAGGAATTGTAGGAGAATATGTAGGGCATCCAACACAAAAACCAACTAAACTTCTTAAAAAACTAATTTCTGACTCATCAAATGAGGGAAATATTGTTCTTGATCCGTTCTTAGGTTCTGGAGCCACTATGAGTGCATGTCAAGATTTAAAACGAAACTGTATAGGAATTGAGATTGACCCTAAATATTGTGGCATTATTAAGAACAGGTGTTTTGGTAGACAGTTTCTCGACCAAGATGTTACATATGAATTTGATGGTATCACAATAAATAACGTATAGTGATATGTAATGAAGGATCAGAAGTTTAGATATTCAGAGCTTAAGGAAATGCAAGCTTGGAGTTTAGATGATAAGATATTAAGAGCAAGACAACTTGTAGCATCTGAACTTAAATGTTCCAAAAAACCTGTTATGGCTTGTAGTTTCGGAAAAGCAAGTATAGTAGTTCTTCATCTTGTTAGAACTTTTTGTAAGAATGCTCTTGTTCTATTCCATAACACTCTTTGCCAATTCAAAGAAACATATGAATATCGAGACTTAATATTAAAAGAGTGGAGCATACAAAATTATCATGAAACCAAACCGATCAAAACTTTTTGGGAGTGTGCAGATCAATATGGATTCCCACAGATGAGAAATCCCGCATACACTCAGGGAGGAAAAAAACCAAGAACCCCTAAATGTTGTATATATATGAAAGAAAGACCTGCAAAAAGATTTCTCAAAGAACATGGTGCTGATTGTGAATTTGTAGGGTTGCAAGCATCTGAAAGCATGTTCCGAAGATTGTCTTTTTTTAGAGAGGGGGAGGCGTTTGATTCTAAAACATATAAATGTAGACTTGTTAGACCTATAATGATTTGGACTGATAAAGACATTTGGGATTATCACAAAAAATTTAATATCCCAATAAACCCATTCTACGAAAAAATGCCTAGAAACGGTTGTATGCCCTGCACAGGTTACAAAAGCTGGAGAGAACGAATGGCTAAAGTCAATCCAAGAATGTATAAGTATATTTCAAATCGCATGGGACAACCATTACTAGAACAATTTAAAGAAGAACCTTGTGAGGCTATATCACAATAAATCATGTATAGTGATACAAAATCTTTTATACACCTTTAAATGTTTGTATATAATATGATACAATCACAATCTAGTGAGATTGATAAGGATTTTTATATCTGGTTAGCGGGGTTCATTGATGGTGAGGGCTGTTTTCAATTAAGTAAGCATAAACACAATAGTTCAAAACAAGGCTTCTATTGGATGGTTATAATAAGTATTTCACAATCCAACAAACAGTTTTTATACCAACTAAAAAATGATGTGGGGTTTGGTTCTGTTGCAGGTCACGCTCCATATGCAAAACTAAATTTTTCAATAAATCAAATCGATAAATTACTACCACTAATCCTTCCATATCTAAGAGTGAAAAAGGAAGAAGCGTTATTCATGAAAAAAATTGTTAGGTTTTTAATTGACACACGAAGGAAAAAAACTGAACATGATCATCAAACATTAGAAAAAATGGAAAAAAAACTTAAACTTTTGAAACCACGTAATCAATATCCTAAGCCTTGGCATCAAAGAGGAAAAAAATCTATTATAATACAAAATAAAAAAATAATGGGGAAATCCCCATAACATATTTATTTGGGACAGCCACCGCGTCCTCTACCTGTTCTTGGTCCTTTTCCAGATGGTCCAGTCCTATCACCTCTCGGCATACATATCACCTCTATTTGTTTCCATCTTATTGCTTGAAGGTGTCTCCTATCCTATCGATCCCATCTTACAAATGCAAGCATCATCTCTTCGGATCGGTCTTACACACCGTAAAGAAATAATAGTTGGTTCAGGTTAAAAGTTTTTCTAAGTCTATTGGTATCACACTATAAACTGTATAGTGATACCAACAATTATTCCATTAATTTTTTAGCAAATTTGGTTGCATCACTTTTCTTCATGAATCTTTCATGTTCAGTTCTTCCACCAAAATTAGGATGATATTCAATTACCTTGTAACCGCCACTAAAACCACCATGTTTACCGAACTTCTTTGCGGGTCTACCAACAATTTGTATTCTAGGTTTATTACTCTTAGGCATTAAACCACCAATTAATTATAGATATGTCAGCAGATGTTTAAAAGATTTTCCATATGTCTATATCACACTATAAGCTATATAGTGATATGGCGTATGGCGTTACCATTGAAGCTCTTTCGGTATCTTCTCTACCTTATAGCCACCTTTCATTTTATGTGCTTCTCGATAACTAAGCCAAGTTCTTCCAGTCGTTTTTGCTCCAACCTTTGTAAAATGAGCAGTTGAAACATTACCCATCGGAGTTATTTTAGTTAATCTCCATTTTCGTTTCATGGAAACACCACTATAAACATACATGTTGTTTTACTTTAAAAGATTTGCGTAGGTCTATATCACTATACAGGATATATTGTGATACTACTTTTTCCTTTTGCCGACAGTCCCTAACTCTTCAGTCATCTTCAAAACACCTTTAGCAGAATGAAGAGTATTCATTATACCAAACATACCGCCAACAGCAGGAACAGCACCAGCAAGAGCAGGAGCCGCAGTAGGCACGGGCATAGACCCCATAACATTTACTCCAACACTTGAAGCAACATTAAGTCCAATTCCTTCTTTCATATGAGATATTGGATCAAACTTTTTTGTCTTACGTTTCTTAGGCAAAGACATACCCTAATAGTAGGTATGGTAGTTTGTATTTAACATTTTCTGCGAAGAGCCTCAAGGGTAAGATAGGTAGACTCTTCGTGAAAAGTTATAGTATTAGTTCTATGAACCATTGCCCCACGAAGAGGCTAACGAGTATTCCAGCGAAGAGGTAAACAAGAAGCGGAATCTTTAGTTTCTTTAGGCTCTGATGCTTAATCACTGCATATGCAACGGGTAGATTCGCTAGAACCACTGCAAATGCTAGACTAACCAAAGGAAAGTAGGGCGTGTTATCGTTAAATCCAGTCGGCATAAGTAGACTTAATGTGATTATGGCTTTTGCGTCTGCACCTCCGAAGCCTCCAAAATACCAGAAAGGAAAGGCAAAAACACATGCAGCAAGTATTGACCAAATAGGTATAGCAAACGGCATTAAAAGCAGTAAGGCTACTCCAACACTTCCAAAGAGTATCCACACCCAGTTTTCTACTTCACGAAACTTGTAATCCATCACCGCAGCGTAACCGAAACAGAGCAAAGTCACGAAGAGTCTAACTGATTCTATCAAGCGTGAAGGTCTCCAAGTCTTTTAGTTACACCAGTTTTCTTAAGCAATAGTTTCGCAAGTAGCAAGTGAACTAAACCAAAGATTGTAAGTTCACAGGACACAAAAAAGTAGGCTAAAGGTAATAACCAAAAAAGGGGCGGCAACCCAATGCTTGATGCTGTTGTAACAATCAAATCTGGTAACGAAAAAAACACGTTGTTCATTATTAAAAAATACATTGGAATAAACACTAACGCTACTCTCCATAGTTTAAGTTTGCCAATGAACACTGCACAGATTATGCTAAGTAAAGTCACACTTGCTATTGGAAACGGAATGATGTAGGCGATAGGAAAACTTGCAAGCATCACAGTAACACAAGCAACAGATTTGCTGTTCATAATAATTCTCCTTAGAGTAGAGTTGAATGTTTATTCATAATAATAATTAAAGCAATAGCACAAGTTACGATCAAAATGACAAAGGCGTAAACGATTCTTTTGTTCATTGTGGGAATAGCCACCAGTTGTTTGTGAAGGTTGTCCAGAATAGGTTAATGGTAACAAGAGCATACATAATTATGACTAGGGGTAAAATGATTTGTTGCGCTCGTTTATACTTGGCTAATCCTAGTGCCGAGATGCAAGCAAGCGTCAGGGTTGAGTACTGTAGAAACCTGTCTGCCCACAACGGAGCCATAATAGTTAACCCAATCAAAGAAATTGTTAAAGTCTTTTCAAGTGACCCCAACCGATTCCATTGTACAAGATTGTGTACTAGAAAAACCCATCCGATCAAACACATTCCGCTATAGTATGGTATCATTTCTTGTGGTTTCGTGAAGATTAAATATTCTTGGTGAGTGTCGTAGACTCCCCCCCATTTGGTTACTGCTCCTCCAATGTAAATTAATGTTATTAAGATTATTGGAGCTAAAACGATTGCTAGTTTTATGAACGTTTTTTTCCAGTATCCTTTAAAGAATCCGTAAAGTGTTAGTAACCAAATGTTTGCGATACCTGCAACACCATGAATGTAAGCTAACAGTCCAGAGGCGGCTACAAACTTGTTGTCTTTGTTTTGGATATAAAAGAACAGGGCAAACGGGATCATTAACATGGCTAGTCCTTGTGGTCTACATTGTATTGTGCCGTCTATGAATCCCATTGTTGATAGTAGCAGTAGTGCGGTTGTTAGTTGTGTTTTTGGGTAAGTGTAGTATCTTATGAAAACGATTGTTGAAAGATAAATCAAGAAAGGTAGGGCTACTTGTAGACTCTTCGCAAATAAATATTCAATGTTTAACCATATGCTAGGGACCAATAGTAGATGAAATAGTGGAGGGTACGGTGAATGATTCATTTCTAGTACTGTTTGGCTGAACATTCCGTTTTGTCCGATTGCGTAGTATCCTGCTACTTCGTAGTGAAAGTGAACGTCTACTCCGATTGGCATAGACGTTAATGTTGAGGCAAGAACCAATCCTAGTAGATATGTTAGGCTCACGAAGAGTATTAGTAGGTTGTATTTGTCGGTTAACCATAGTTTAGCTAAGTCAAAACCCATCTTAAAGCCGTTAGAAGCTTTAACTGTTCCTTTGCTGTAACGTTCAAGAACGTTTGATTCAATGATGTGCATGTTCGCGTCTTTTGCTTTTGAGATAAACTCTGTGTCCCACGCTAATCCTTTTATCTTAAATGACTTTGCAAGTTCCATGAAAGCGTTTTTACGAAATATTTTGAATCCGCTTTGAGTGTCAGGTAAAGCACCAAACAAAACCTGCTTATAAAAATTGTAGACACCACTATAGACTCTTCGTAGAACTGGCTTATGCAAAACCAAGCGTTTGCCTACAAGAATGTCTGCTTTAGATTCCGTGAAGTGTTTTACATATTCTGGTATGGTATCGGTTAAAGCAAAGTCCGTATCACAAGTGACAATAATGTTTCCTCTAGCACGTTTAACAGCATTAACGATTGCCTTTCCTTTTCCCTTCTCAGAAGCCACAACAAACTCATAATTTTTTGGCAACCCATTTAAACGAACACAACAAGCATTCAGTCGCTCATCATCATTGAAAGCGGAAACAACAACGCTAACATCAATCATTCAATTATCCTCTTGACAATTAACAAGATAAAGAATGGAAACAAGAACCAAGCAAAAAGAACCAAACCTAATAGCCTTAATTTATTATTCATTTCTACCAGCTTTCTTGTTCATGATAACCACCCCAATAACCAAAACGCGACAATCATCAGAATACAACCAAAAAGAGCCATCAATAATGCCAATACCCAAGTAGCCAACAAAGGCTCAGTCATTTCCGAGCCTCCAACTCTCGTATCTCATTTAACAGTTTTCTTCGTTTCTCGTCATCATCGGTGTTAAGCAATTCTTGTTCTAGACGCTCTATTTTCGAG
>Ga0255055_10000357_pt1 | contig 35591 bp, 39 predicted proteins | sample JV7_2_27_MG_FD_188633 | JGI IMG/M metagenome (GOLD analysis project Ga0255055, IMG submission 188633) | Seawater microbial communities from Jervis Inlet, British Columbia, Canada - JV7_2_27 | ecosystem: Environmental > Aquatic > Marine > Inlet | place: Canada: British Columbia | collected...
TGTTCTCTGACCTTGGGGTCCTTTGATTTTTTATATGTTTTCCAGAGTTCCTCTTCGCTCTTCCCTTCAAACACGTTCCCACTCCTGCTCATGATTTCCACTCATCATCGCGATATAATCACAAGTACAATAAACAGTATAAGTACTGCAACGATGCCGCCGACTACGATGAGAGGATTGACTTCTCTGTTCTTTTTCTTCTCACCCGATGCGGGTTCCTCCTCCAGAACGCCACGGGTTGCAATTTTCACATCTTCGGGCACTTTAAACATACCCAGAATTCCCGGGCCGAACTGGGTGAACACACCAAGGTCTCCAGTTTCGAGCTCTTTCACCTCAATTATCTTCGTAAATATCGGGACCCGTATGGAATCAACCTTTGCACCCAAAAGCTCTGCAAGATAATCTGCGATGTCACGCTCGTCGGATATCCGCACCTGAATCTCATCCCCGAACTCCAGATCCTGAATACTTGTACCACTCACAGGTGAGAGCACCGGATCAACGGTCAGAACGATGAGTGACTGTTCCATCTTTTCACCCTGATCCTGTTTCTCTATCTCGGCATCGACCTCATCAGGATTCAGCTCTGCACCCTCAACACTGCCAGCCTGTGATATCCCTTTCCCCTTGTTCAGCTCGAATGCATCGGTCATCTCAACATCAAACTTCACCGCAATATTCGTATCGGTGAAGATATTGTACAGCTCATCGACCAGAATACTGTTGAGAAGCTCTTTCTTTACAGGCCTTCCCACTTTTAGTACATTGGCCAGTTTTGAGATGAAATCATCACCGGTCATCCGCTTTTTGAGCTGGTCGACCTTGAGGCCATCGATCTTTTTGGTCCGTGCATGCGAATAGAGCTCTTCCTCAAACTCTGTCCACTTTTTCTCAACATCAATTCGCCCAATTTCCTTGTCATCGGTAATGACGGCAATAAAACGTTTGATAACCCTTTTCTTTTCATCGTAGGACATAAAAAGAGCGCCGAAGAATCCGGTAATCTGCGTAATGAACTTCAATTTCAAGGCGAATATGTCTTTGGGCACCGCCTCGATGATTCTCCGCGCCCCTTCCAGGTCCCAGCCTGTGAACTTCAGCAGCATGCCTGCAAGAACACGGTCGCAACCTGTGGAAGTCACCAGTTCAGTTAAAAGCTCTTCGTTTCTACTCATCCTGTTTCATGACCTTTTTCACGGCTTTTGCCAGCACTTCCGGTTCAAAGGGTATACGGGCGTTCCCTACCTCTATGTAATCGCCGACTGCCTTGGACTTGGCTTTTGAACCGACGTCCGATGGACCGATGTCAGGGACTGACACCTGTTCATGTTCTTCGTAGAGTTTATCAAGTGACGGGAGGTCCTCAACGACCCCATTCCCGTTTTCTCCAGCATTACCCAGCGTGATATCTTCAAGACCATTCAAGGATGATCCGTCAGATACATCAGCCAGGGATTGCAATTCTTCCATCGACATTCCAGTTTCGCCCAGCTGACTCTCTGAGGATGCAGCTGCGGTCACAGGTGGAAGGGGCCCGGTGTCTCCCCCCAAGGGGCTGCCGATCCCTTCTTCCAAAGATGGTGCTGCCCCTTCTGAAGAGGGGACTGGCACACCTTCAACATCGGTTATCTCATCCGCTGCCTCTTCTGAGCCATCCTCAAACTCAGGTATATACCTTCTCAACAGGTAAAGACCACCGAAAACTACTGCACTGAAAAGAAGAGCAGAGACAATCGCACGTACAAACACCACTGCAGCAGGATTGCCCGAAATAAGACCGATGAGCATCGACAGTATGAAGGCCCCAAGTGCCGAGAACATCGTGGCTTTGTGATCGTTATTGAAATTTATCTTTCCCATATTATTAACATACAACAGCACATATAAAAATCAATCGTTTAGTCTGTTCAGAATTTGGCCCTGAACACACTTCTTAGGAATTTGCCAAAACCCCCCGAGTCGGAATATTCAACTTTCGCCAATCTGGTCATGAGATGTTTAATCGACTGTGCCGCCTTGCTGTTCGGTGCACTCCGGTAGAAGGGGTCCTGTTTGATCACCGCCCGCTGCACCACGCTGTCTTCGAATATGAATCCGATATTGCTCACCTTGACGTTTAAAAATTGACCTGCGATGTTGATGACCCGTTCGGCAACCTTTTTCCCCTCCATGACGGTGCGGACCCTGTTCACCACAAGCTTTATACTCGGCCCATTATTGCTCTCTGTGGTTATACTCTTGATAATACCGTATGCATCGGTGATGGCAGTCGGTTCCGGGGTTGTAATGATAATGGCATCATCGGCTCCCTTGAGAAAGGTCAACACGTTCTGTGAAACCCCTGCCGCTGTGTCGATAATGATGTAATCCGCATAGGAGAGATCCTTCAAACCCTCCACAAAGGCCGCTCTCTCCTCCTCATTCAGATTGGCCAGTTGTGAAAATCCCGATGCACCCGCAATGATCTGTATCCCATACTGCGTATTCACGATAATATCACGCAGTTTCTTCTGCTTTTTTATCACATGATAGAGATTGTACTTTGGTATGATACCAAGTATGACATTTACATTTGCCAATCCGAGGTCTGCATCCATGACCACAACCTTTTTCCCAGCCTCCGCCAATGCTATGGCAAGGTTTATGGCGATATTGGTTTTTCCAACACCACCCTTGCCTGAGGATATGGTCATGATTCTTGGTTCATGGCGCTGAAGAGGCTCACTATGTCCACTGTTCTCCCGCATGATCAACCGAAGTCTTTCCGCCTGATCCTTCCTCACTATGTTGTAGTCAGGGTTCATATAATCCTCCCTCGCATTATACCGGCGACCGGACATGTATCGGATCAAAAGATATCAATTCGTAGAGTTTCTCCTTTCGAGCGATCTCTATATCATCAGGCACACTCTGTCCTGTGGTGAAGTAGGAGATCTTATTACCGTTCCCCAGTATACTCAAAAGGGGTCCCACCGTATTTGTTTCATCAAGCTTTGTGATGATGATGTTCTTGTACACGAGCTGATTAAACCGTGCAATCACATCCATGGCGTCCCGATATTTTGTGGTTGCACTGAGCACGAGATGTATATCCATTTCAGACTTCACGCCGTCGAGTATGTCCCGAAGCTCCGCAAGCCCCAGGTTATTCTTCTGCGAACGTCCGACAGTGTCTACAAAAAGGATTTCCGCCTTGCTGTTCATGACCGCATTCTTGTACTCTTCACGTGAATTGATCACACTGAAGGGAAGCTGCATGAGCTCAGCATATTTCCCGAGCTGTTCGATTGCTGCGATTCGATACGAATCGATGGTGAGAAGCTCCACATTCTTCTTCTGCAATACGCCGAATGAAGCAGCGAGCTTGGCAATGGTAGTGGTCTTTCCAACACCAGTGGGTCCCACCAGAACGACGATACGTGGTGAGGATTTTCCGACTGCAATGGGGCCACTCACCTGTATGTTCTCCAGAATATGATTCTTCAACTGTTCACGAACCGCTTCGGGGTCCTGAATGTCCTTGAGTGTCAGCTCAGTTTCAAATCTGTTGCGAACTTGTACCATATACTCTTCAGAAAAATCATTTCGTCTCAGCTGGTCCAGAAGGGCTTCGAGCACCTGTGATTCCTCCTGGATCTCTTCTGAGCGATCATGCAGTATGTTTTTGAGCTGCTTCTTGATCTCCATGAGCTCACTCATTACCGATGAATCGCCGAAGGAACCCTCAGACAGCATCGCAGTTGAGTCTGTGGAATCAGCCTTGCCTTTTTGCTGATCTTTCACCGCCGGAATAGTTGCTGCCTTCTGGCCTCCACCACCCTGTGTAACAGAGTTTCCCTGCCCAACACTCTTGTCCTCGTTCTTTGCCACCGTTATCTCAGTCATGACCGTGGCAAACATGCCCAGGAATCCCCCTTCCTTCACTTCCTTGCGGGCAATGATATACACATCTGAGCCAAGATCCATCTTTGCCCTAAGGACTGCTTCCTTATAGGTTGATGCCCTGTACACACGGTAAATCATACGCTCTCCTCACTCAATGTAAATGCAATGGTGCCCACAGCCTCCAACCGTATATCAGGCACAATTTCAAAGGAACTCAGCACTGCAGCATTCGGGATGACATTCGAGACGATGTTTCTGAAAAGTGACCGTACCTCGGGAGAAGTGAGAAATACCGGCTTCAAACCCCTCTGCCTGATTTTTGTTCCCTCTTCGGTAATCCTCTCGAGGAGCTTCCTCTGCAAACCAGGCTCCATGGCAAACCGTTTTCCCCTCTCCGTATCAACAATGGATTTCTTGATTTCCTCCTCAACCTCCTTTGAGAGAGTGATAACCGGTATCTTCTTCTTTTCATCGGAGTACTGCTGGCATATCTGCCTTGATAAGGCCTGGCGCACCAGCTCTATGAGCTCTTCATTGTCCTTCACCGTTGGGGAGTAATCGGCAATGGTTTCCATAATGGTAACCAGGTCACGAATGGACACTCCTTCCCGCAGCAGGCCCTTCAACACCTTCTGCACATCGCCGATCGTTGCTCCTGCATCCTTCACCTCTTTCACAACCGCAGAGTAATCCGTGCTCAGTGAGTTGACGAGTGTCTGAACATCCTGCCGTCCAAGAACCTCGCTCGAAAATGACTTGATTACCTCAGTGAGGTGTGTTGCAATGACCGACGGCGCATCGACAACGGTGTAGCCGAGCCGCTCAGCCCGCTGACGGTTTTCCTCATCGATCCATATGGCGGGCAGGCCGAAGGCCGGCTCAACAGTCTCTTCGCCCTCTAATTTCTCCTCGACCGTACCAGGATTCATGGCAAGATACTTGCCCATCTTGATACCTCCGCTGCCAACTTCGACGCCCTTGATCTTTACAGAGTAGGCATTGGGATCGAGCTTCATGTTATCGCGTATTCGAATGGGCGGAAAGATAAGCCCCAGTTCGATTGCGCTCTGTCTTCTGATCATCGTCACACGTTCGAGAAGGTCGCCCCCCTGATCTGGATCGACTAGAGGTATGAGATTGTAACCGATCTCCAGTGCAATCGGATCGATCTGCAACAAGCCCACCACGCTTTCCGGGCCTTTGGCAGTCTCTTCCTTCTCCTTAGCGATCTTCTGCTCTTCAGGGGTTACACCCATCTGAGCACCTCTTCGAAGATAAAGACCCATGGCTGCCAAAATACCCGCAAGCACGATGAGTGGAAATTTCGGAAATCCAGGCAGCACTGCAAGGAAGAAGAGAAATCCCGCGCCTACGAAGAGCGTACGGGGCTGGCGCAGGAGCTGCGTGGTCAATTCTGTTCCAAGGTCATCGTTTGAAGCAGCCCGCGTTACAATAATACCAGTGGCCGTCGACATCATGAGAGAGGGGATCTGCGATACCAGGCCGTCGCCGACAGTGAGCATGGTGTAGGTTTGAACAGCACTCTGAAGCGACTCTCCACGCATGGCCATACCGATGACAAGTCCACCCACGATATTGATAACCGTGATAAGCAGCCCCACTTTTACATCGCCCTGCACGAACTTGCTTGCACCATCCATGGCACCGTAGAAATCGGCCTCACGCTGTATCTCATTACGCTTGTGAATCGCCTCCTCCTCGGTGACTAGTCCAGCCGACACATCAGCATCGATTGCCATCTGTTTGCCGGGCATCGCATCGAGGGTAAAGCGGGCAGCCACCTCAGACACACGTGTCGCTCCCTTGGTAATGACAATGAACTGCACGGCAATGAGGATGAGAAAGATGATAATTCCCACCACGTAATTGCCCCCCACCACAAATTCTCCAAAGGCGCGTATGATCTTACCGTTGAACTCAGGCCCTTTTAGGAGTATGAGCCTTGTGGAGGACACATTGACCGCAAGCCGGAATACTGTCGATAGGAGAAGAAGCGAAGGGAACACCGACAGATCGATTGCCTTCTTCATGTACATCACGGTGATGAGTGTAACCAGTGCGAGTGCAAAGCTCGCCGCAAGGAAGAAATCCAGCAGCATGGCAGGAATTGGGATGATGAGCATGAGCACGATAACAATGACACCTACGGCGAGAAGCACATCGGTTCGCTGCCACCATACCCTGGTTGGTACTGGATCAGCCATTTTCCCCTCCCTGAAACAATCGCAACGTCCCGATTAATCGACTTTTTATTACAGTATCCCCTAGTAAGTATCGGGATAATTCTAAAAATAATAAGTAGATAGATAGCATCACACCACCGCCTTAGCCTTAAGTTTGTAGACGAATGCAAGAACCTCGGCAACGGCAGTAAACAGTTCATCGGGCACCTCATCGCCGATCTCCACCCTGCGGTACAGCTCCCTGGCAAGTGGGCGGTTCTCCACAACAGGGACATCATGCTCCTCAGCAATATCCTTGATACGCTGAGCAAGCAATTCCTGACCCTTGGCCACACAACTGGGAGCGCTCATTCTCAGTGCCTCATATTTCAACGCAATCGCGTAGTGTATGGGGTTTGTGATGACCACGTCTGCTGTCGGCACCTCGTGCATCATCCGTTTCCTGGCATAGGCGCGCTGACGCTCCCTCATCCTCGCCCTCAGCAGCGGGTCACCTTCGAGGAGCTTCCGTTCCTCCTTCAGTTCCTGCTTTGTCATCTTCAACGATTCAATGTGCTGCCTTCTCTGAAAGATGTAATCCGGAATCGAGAGAATCAGCAATATGCCGCTTACAATCATGACCAGCTTGAAAGCCATTGAAAGAATGATGTACACTCCCTGCGACAATCCCATGTCAATGGTCAGCATGATTGTGGCAATATCCCTTCTTATCAGAAGGAATGCCACCACCCCAATCGTTACTATCTTGAAAATCGCCTTGCCAAGGTTTACCGCAGTTTGTTTGGAAAAGAGCACTCGCTGAAAAAAGCGGATCGGGTTCGGGTTGATCTTTGAAACGTCCGGTTGAATCGGCTTTATGGAAAACTGAAATCCCACCTGCGCCACGTTGCCTATGATCGCGGCTATGAACACCACGACCACTATGGGGCCTATGGTTTTTACAATGATTGGGAGAATTGGACGCATCAGGAACACTATGTTTTCACCTGAGCTCACCACCTGCTGAACAGACCCCAGATAGAGCCGCATCATTCCCATCAGGTTCCTGGATATGACCTTTATAAGCAGGAATATCGCGAAAAACCCGAAGAGAAGTATGAGCGCAGACGGGAGTTCCTGGGTTTTTGCGACCTTGCCCTCTTCACGGGCCTTTCGCTTTTTATACTCTGTGGGCTCTTCTGTTCGACCCTCATCTTCAGCGGCAAACAGCTGCAGATCAAAGTGGAATGGAAGATCGAATTTGAATAGTTCGTCGAGCACTGCTAGCTTCCTCCAAAGCTCCGTAAAAACCCCATGAGATCGCTTAGTGCATGGTTCAGGGCTGAACTCATTCCGAGGGCTACACCACCCATGACCACGATCATGATCAAAAACCCCACACTGATCTGTATGGGAAACCCGAGCATGAATATGTTCATCTGAGGTGCCGCCTTCGCGAGCATTCCCAGCGTCACTGCAAGCAGAAATAGGGTTGTCAGTATGGGGAATGCAAGCTTCAATGCAACAAGAAACATTGCCCCAAAGGTCTTGATCAGCACCTGATACATGGGCACCGTGTCCCTTACAAGATCAAAAAGATATATGGTGCTGTAGCTCTCAAAGGTTGCCATGATGAGCAGATGGGGCCCGTCAATGGCGATAAACACCATGATACCCATGAGCGTCCACAGCTGACCCACGAGTGAGATGCCGATCTGGGAAAAAGGATCGATCACCTCTGCGATGCCTAGGGCCATCTGAAAGCTGAAAAAGCGTGCGGCAAGCTGAAAGGCCGCAAAAATAATCGAAATCAAAAACCCGATGAGTATCCCAATAATGACCTCGGATACAATGAGCAGAATATATGAATACATGCTCTCCGGTATAGCTCCGATGGTTCCCACCACCATCGGGAACACGCAGGCCGTAACATACACAGAGAACACAGCCCGAATGCGAAAGGGTATGACCCCGCTTGAAAAGAAAGGGGCCACCACAAACATACCGAACATGCGCACGAGTATGAGGAGGAAGATCTGAAAGTTTTCAACAAAAAAATCCACAATCCCTCTCGTCCACCGCCCCTCAGGAACGCATATCAGTATCACTACTTGACCATGTCAGGTATCAGCCCAAATATATTCATGGTGAAATTGATCATGCTGTTGATGATCCATGATCCGAATACCACAAGCGAACCAAGTACTACCACGATTTTTGGCACAAAGGTGAGCGTCTGCTCCTGAATCGATGTGGTTGCCTGAAAAATCGAAATGGTAAGCCCCACCACAAGCCCCAGACCCAGCATCGGTGCCGCAATAATCAGTATCTGAAACACTGCCCGTCCGATGAGATTTGCAACAAATCCTACTGTCATGTGTTCCTCTCCCTACCTAAAGCTGTTGACCACCTGATAGGTGAGCAGATGCCATCCGTCCACAAGAATGAATAGCATAATCTTGAAGGGCAGTGAAATAAGCACCGGTGGCAGAAAGATAATGCCCATGGACATCAGGGTACTGGCAACAATCAGATCGATGACGATAAAGGGTATAAAGAGTAGTATGCCTATCTTGAAAGCTGTCGTGAGCTCACTGATGATGAAGGCAGGCACAAGCACATAGGAGGGCACCTCATCCTGATTTCTTGGCCGTTCCACATCACCGAGGCGCAGAAACAGGGCTATGTCCTTTTCCCTGGTCTGCCTGAACATGAACTCCCTGATCGGGCCCATGCCCCGCAGGAACATCTGCTCAGCATTGATCTCATTGGCGAAGTAGGGTCTTACTGCAACGTCGTTGACCTCTTTGATAGTCGGTGCCATGACAAAAATGGTTAGAAATATTGCAAGCCCCATCATGATCTGATTGGGTGGTTCCTGTTGTGTTGAAAGTGCACGTTTTATAAAGGAGAACACAATGGCAATACGCGTGAAAGAGGTGACAGAAATGATTATTGCAGGCGCAAGCGTCAGTACAGTGAGGAGAAACAGAAGCTCAAGTGAAAGCGCAACATCACGCGGCTCCTGCGCCTCATCTATGGAGATACTAATCCGCGGTATGGGAATACGCTCCTGTGCATAACTCACCTTCTTTGGTACAAAGGTCAGGCAGACAACGAGAAGTGCGGCAATGAGCACTCCTCGGATAATTCTCTTCCCTCTGCTGCTCATGTCTCCCCTCCCATAGAACGAACAAAACTTAACAAACAGTTTATTAGTTATACTATTTCATACAGCCATCTTAAAAAAATATATTCCCAGGTCAGAGTTTTCTCATCCTGTTGATCCTCTTCTGATACCCGCTTAGATGGGAGATCTGTCCCGGTTTTTTAAATGCCTTTCCCCCCAACAGGTTCATGAAGGTCTCCTTGAATGTCCCTGCTCCACCCTGTTCTTTACTGTTGATCAGTCTGATTCGGTCGATGACTTCCCGGTCCTTCAGCTCAATGATGAGATTGATACTCGAATCGGATACTCCAAGAACAAGCACCTGTCCGCCGATATCAACCACCTGTATAATGCGGTTTGCAGCAAGGGGATAGGTTGCAAGAATCTTGATCACCTCCGAATCGGTGACCAGCTTGCTCTTCTTCTTGATCAGCACCCGGAAAAGGAAATATATACCGATGATGATGGCACCCATTACCGCAACTGTGCGGAGAATCATCATTGGATAGGAGATTCTGTTTTCGTTGAACTTCGGATCCTCGTACTCGTAGTCAGGTGCCTCAGCAGGTACTGCCTCACCGACACCGTCAGCAGGTGTTTCTTCTGCGCCTGCGGTCTCTATGGATACCTCAGAGGCTTCCCCTTTCTCATCTTGCTGCAGCATATGCTCACGTTTGTCCGCGGACTCTGTCTTTTGTGCCCAGAGAGGCAGGGATGCTAGCTGAAACAGTACGAGAAATGCGAGTAAAGGAATGATGCGCGGATAAAACCCTTGTGTTGTAAAGAAGCGCGTATGGTGCAATGGATCCCCCTCCCTGTATCCAGTGCGTCTGTCTATGCTGTGACGTTATTCAAGATTGCTGATTCGCTCCATTGGAGAGATAATGTCGGTAACACGGACACCGAAGTTCTCGTCGATGACCACTACCTCCCCTTTTGCGATGAGTTTTCCGTTTACGAGCAGGTCCACTGGTTCGCCTGCAAGTTTGTCGAGCTCAACAATCGTACCCTCGCCCATACCGAGAATGTCCTTGATGAGCATCTTCGTTCTTCCGAGCTCAACGGTCAGCTGCATGGACACGTCCATGAGCAGGCCGATATTACCGCTCACCCCGGGCTGCTCTGCCTGGCTTAGAGGTGCAAACTGCACGGACTGCACACCCACGTTGCCCGCCGGCTGTGTGCTGAATATATCCTGCTGTTGAATCCCCGGTTCGAAGGCTGCAGCTGGGGGTGAAGGTCCAGCCATTGCTGGAGCCCCGCCTCCTCCTGAAAGCGAACGCGCCACACCTTCGTCCATAATCTCATCGATAAAGGAAGACTTGCCATCGGTCTGCACGTTGTAGCGTATACGAACAAAGCTGCCCTCCGGGATCATCACATCACCTGGACTCTCAAACAGAGAAGCCCGCACCTCACCCGTGCTGATGGACATGCCGAGCTTATCGCTCATTGCAGCGACAGCGGCCCCCGACATCTGGTTGAAGCCCTCGGTAAGTGCCGAGATCGCCATTTCCGTCAAATCGCCTTCTTCCTGGGCCATCATGAGCGCCGAGATCTGTTTTGCAGGCTCTTCAGCGAGTACATAGGAGTGCAGTCCCGCTGCACCTTCCGTGAAATCAGCCACGACCTGTACAACCTGTCCTGTAAGTTCTTCAGTGAAGACATCTCGCGTCATCATGTCTACCGTAACACTTTCAATGGTGACCGGTTTCCCCGTAATAGTCGACAACGTCATGCCCATTGATTGTGCAACATCGGAGGCGAGTGATCTGACACTGCCCAGGTCTGTTTCTGCAGGTCCCGCAGGGACCTCACCCATGTCCATGGCGCCGCCCAGATCATCTGCACCCTGTAGCAGCGCATCGATTTCTTCCTGGGAAAGAGAGCCGTCTCCCATGTTATTCACCCCCCTCAATTTCTTTGAACATTTCTTCTTCACCCATCTGGGATTCCACCTTCTCGGTTATCTGCACGGCCATATGCGACCCCACGACACCTGGCCTCCCGTGGAACTTGGACTTCGATCCGATCTTGAGCACCATATCGTCATCAACCTTGTTTCGCTCCAGCTTTATGATATCGCCCTTCTGGAGCCCCAGCACGTCGCGCACCGTGATATCGAGGTTGCCCAGTTCTGCAATAAGATTGACGAGCACCGTGTCCAGTCGTTTTTTCAGTATGACAAGATTTTCAGTTGTACCGCCTTTCCTGATGCTGGAATACCAGTACTGGGCGGAAAGCTTTGTAATAATCGGCTCTATGGTGAGGTACGGAATGCAGAAGTTGGTCATACCCTCCACATCACCCACCTTGGTCTCGAGTGTTATGAGTACGACCATATCACTCGGTGGCACGATCTGCGCGAACTGCGGGTTTGTTTCGATATTCCCGAGCCTGGGCCGCAGGTCAATGACGTTCGACCATGCCTCACGCAGATTGCCGAGTATACGTACAATGATTCCTTCGATGACGGAGAGCTCAATATCAGTGAGCTCCCGGTTTATCTTCGATGCTTCGCCCGGGCCCCCGAACAGGCGATCAATAATCGTAAAGGTGATTGATGGATCGATCTCAAATATTGAGCTCCCCTTGAGGGGGTCCATATTGATCACCGCAAGGGTTGTGGGATTTGGAATGGACCTGAGAAACTCCTCATAGGTAAGCTGATCGACCGATGCAACATGCACATGCACGATAGTCCTGAGCTGAGCAGAGAGCGATGTTGTCGTGAGACGCGCAAAGGTTTCATGCATCATCTGCAGGGTGCGAATCTGATCTTTGGAGAACTTGTCAGGCCGTTTGAAATCATAGATCTTGATTTTGCGTGTCTCGGCCCGCTTCAGCGCCTCTTCGCCCTCCACCTCTCCGGTGGATATGGCGGTGAGAAGTTGATCGATTTCGTCCTGCGAGAGAACTTCAGTCATATCGCCTTAGCTCCTCATGTAACATAGGCACATGTTTGCATGCATCATCATCTCAATAGTATATCAAATCCAAAAATTATCAATAAAAACAGTAGTCATGCTCATAATTTACCCACTTAGCATTCCTAGGTGAGAACAAAATTGACAATGTAAATGGTTTTTATCTCTCCTTTTTGAAGCTTTGAATTCATCATGAATCTCAATTTTCTCTTCAAATCCTCTATTCCATCAGACACTCTCAGGTCTTCATAAGATTGCGATCCAACCACAGAGATGACGATGTCTCTGAATTCCTGCTTTCGCTCACCAAGCTCAGCTAAAAAGTCTGACGGCGGTTCCTTGTCAAAGGCAACGACGATTTCAAGCTGCAGAAAGTGCGGCTCATCACCATCCCTCGAACCAATGTTGATATTAAAGGAATCCAGGGGCATGGTTTGCAGAGGTTCGCTTTTCTCAGCCAATTCCGGTGAACGCTTGTCACCCGGTATATTCCTGCCACTTACCCTTTTCGCAACGAGAAACGCAATCGTGCCGGCAATGATAATCACCACAAGGGCCACGGCGACAAACATCAGCGTCCGTACCATGGTGGGGCCGAGCAACTTACGTTGAGGCCCGGCCTCCAACGCCTCCTCTTCTTCTGTACCCTCTATATCTTCAATGGTTTCTTCTGTATCAGCCATCCCATGCTCCTTTCCAAGAAAGCTTGGGCCTTGCCCTAAAAAGACAGGCCTATGAAACCCTCATTCAATATACTGAATGTTCCTTTTTTCTCATGATCACAATTTCAACACGTCTGTTGTATGCACGCCCCTCTTCGATGTCGTTTGACTCAACCGGCTGATATTCGCCGTAACCGACCACCTCAAGCTGTTCTCCATCGATCCCGCTCACATCTTCAAACTTCTTTACAATAGTGATGGCACGGGCTGAAGAGAGCTCCCAGTTGGTATCGAACTGATCCTTCACTATTCCGCCGGGTGGAATGTTGTCAGTGTGGCCTTCCACTCGTATCATGTTTTCATCAAACTCTTTGCTGCTTAAAAACCCTCCCAACTTTTCAACAACTACGTCGCCCTCTACTGTTAGTTCCGCGCTTCCTGACTGGAAAAAGGCATCGGAGACGAGTGATATGACAATACCCCGTTCGTCCTCGGTGATCTTCACCTTTCTGCTCTTCACCTCAGGCTCAAAAATCGACACTGCCTTCTCAACCGATTTCGCAAGCTTGTCACCCTTCTCCTTTGCAGGGAGTGTTTCAAGCAGGTTTCCCATCTCCGCGAGGTTTCCCTCGGCAAGCGTCAGTCCACCGCGGAACAACCCAAAGGAGCCGCTGAAGGCGGACAGTATGAGCTGAAGCCTGCTGTCCTCAACCTTCGTCTCCATAATTGAAATCAAAAAGACAAAGAACACGAGAAGCAGGGTCATCATGTCTCCATAGGTTATCATCCATGCCGGAGACCCTCTTTTCTGCTTTTTATCAACTCGCTGTCCTGCCAACCCTCATGCCTCCTCAAGAGCCCCGTACTGACAACCTATTATGCACCCTCTCCCGCTTCCTCTTCAACCTGAGCACGAATTCCAGGTGCAAGAAAGGAGACGAGCTTTTCCTTGACGATTCGCGGGTTATCACCCGACTGAATGGAGAGCGTTCCCTCTATCATAATCTCTCGCAGCAGCACTTCCTGCTCGTTGTTATAGGTAAGTTTGTTGGCAACAGGGATGAGTACCGAGTTTGCAAGCACCGCACCATAGAGCGTTGTAATCAGCGCCGCGCTCATACCAGAACCGATTATACCAGTATCGCCGGTTCCAAGATTTCTGAGCATGTTTACAAGACCAATGAGTGTACCGATCATACCAAAGGCAGGAGCAAAGAGCCCCCAATCGTCGAACAGCTTTATCCCCTGCTCATGTCTGGTAATCATGTTGTTGAGTTCCGTGTCCATGATATTTCGGATGATTTCAGGGTCCGTACCATCCACAACAAGCTGTATGCCCTTGCGCAGAAAATCATCCTCCAGTTCATCAAGGTCATCCTCCAGGGCGAGCAGACCCTCACGACGGGCCTTTTCTGAAAACGTAACGATCATGGAAATGATTCGGCCAGGTTCAAAACTCTGCATTCTCATGGCATTGCGAAGTACTCTCCCCAGCCTCAAGGTTCGCTGCAGCGTATTGGAGGCCATAACCGCAAAAAAGGAGCCGCCGATTGTAATGAATATTGATTCAATACTTAAAAACGTGGTGAAAAGTACTGATACGCTTCTTGCGTTGATTACAATTCCAATGATGATCGTCAGAAGACCTATCAGAACTCCACCGATTGTGGCAACATCCATTATAGCCTCCTGCTCATTGCAGAAAATCGACCGTTACATACTCAACGCTCGTTTGAAAGTAAACCCAGTGTCTGTCTGTAACTGACAATCAAGTTCATCACCTTTTCCGGATTCTCTTTCACCACAAGCTTTTTACCCGTAATCAGGGAGATCGTTGTATCGGGCGTACTCTCCATGGTTTCGATCATATGCGGGTTGAGCCAGTACTCTTCCCCGTTCAGCCTCGTTACTTTGATCACCCCTACTCCCTGTACGAATGGAAATCTATCCATACGCTTATAGCCCCACTTTGGAGCGTATTCATCTCCATAGGGGCGTCTAAGCCTTCTTTCTTTTACCATTCTCCTGGTTCGAAAGAACATCATCGAACCTTCTATGGCCCGACGCTATGCGGGCGCAAAAGTGTACTTACCGTTTCAGGGTCAAAAGCTCCTGGAGCATCTGGTCCGACGTGGTAATGCTTCGCGAGTTCGCCTGGAAACCTCTCTGCGTGACAATCATATCGGTGAACTGCTCGGCCAGATCAACATTGCTCATCTCGAGCGTACCCGATGTAATTTTTCCCCTGCCTCCGGTTTCGGCTGACCCAACATTGGCAAGACCGGAATTATTGGTTTCTCTGAAGTAGTTGTCACCCTCGGCAATCAAACCCTGTTGATTGGTGAAGCTTGCCATGGCAATCTGTCCGATCGATGCCTTCTTGCCGTTGGTGAACACGCCTGTGATGACTCCCGAATTATCGATAGTAAAGGACTGCAGATAACCGAGCCCATAACCGTCCTGTTCAAAAGCCCGCGTTGTCGACGGTGACGCAAACTGTGTGACACCGTTGTAGTCACCAGCATCACCAAAGTTGAGATTTATGGTCTGTGTTATCCCATCCTCGGGAAAGGTCACACTTAAGGCAGCACTGAGTATGCCTTCATTCGTTATATCCACTGGTGCACCAGGCGTCAGCGGGTTGTCCTCCACCGAAACGGGGGCTCCCGAGTTGTCGAACCTCATCACAAGCTGATTCGTATTGTTCACGTTGTCGCCGGTGATATCGAATCTCACCGTTGCCTCATCTGCTCCCTCGACAATTGCACTCACGAGCCACGTATTCTCTTCATCCTGAACCCGCGTGAAATCGAGGGTGAGCGCATGAATATTACCGAGACTGTCAAAGACATCTATATTTGTCGAAACCGTTGACTGCAGAACCTCCTTCTCGGTAGGCTCCCTGCCAACAGGCAGCAGCGACGTCTCAGAATCTAGATTGCTCTTGAGTCCCACAAACTCCGTCGCATTAGCCGGGTCTTTAGCCCCGACCGGAATGATGATGTCCTCAAGCTCTGCCGTCGTATTGATGATATACTCTGTGCCGGCCTGAACTGCCATCCATCCCTGTACACGCAGCCCGTTTGCCGGATTGATCATCGTACCGTTTTTGTCGACACCAAAGCCGCCGGCGCGGGTATAGAAGGTTTCTTCTCCTCTCTTCAGAATGAAGAAACCATCTCCCTGAATTGCCATGTCCGTATTCAGTCCGGTTGTCTGCAGACTTCCCTGGGTGAATATCCTGTCAATACTCGCAATGTTCATTCCAAGGCCCACCTGTTTCGGGTTCACACCGCCCTTTTGTGCTGTCGGTGCAGCGGCACCCGAAATAGTCTGGGACAGAATATCCTGAAAGGAGACTCTGCTCTTTTTAAAGCCATAGGTGTTTACATTCGAGATATTATGTCCCAGCACATCCATTCTGACCTGATGATTTCTCAGACCAGACACACCCGAGTACAGCGATCTCATCATGGGAACACACTCCTCACTTTCACCTTCGAAGAAATTTAATCGGTATCCGTCTGTTCATGGCTTTTTTGGCTCTAGAACAGCGTGATCCGTGTTCCCCCTCCCTATTTTCTATTCTGCAATAGTTACCTTTGTAACATCATCAACACTGTAGGTAAGCCCGTTGAAGGAGATGCTCGGTGATCCCTTCCCGAAGCTCACCTCTGATACGATACCACTTTCCATCTGTCCACTCCCCTTGTCCAGCACCTCTACATACTTTCCAAGAAGCGAGTATGAAAGGTTTATCTTGTTGTTAATAATGAGGTTTGACAGCGTGGTGTTCATCTGAGTCATCTGCTCGAGTGAAGAGAACTGTGCCATCTGCGAGATAAACTCCCTATCATCCAGGGGGCTCGTCGGGTCCTGATTCTCGAGCTGTACAACAAGCAGCTTCAGAAAATCATCCTTGCCAAGCGTGCCTCCAACAGAGCGGCCGTTCTTCTGAAGGGACTTGTTGAAGGTTTCAACCTCCATCTGTGTCCGGATCATGTCAGGTTCATTCATAGCCAGCGGTATATCCATTGAAAACTCCTCTTTTCCTACACCGTAATATTCACACGAGTCGATATCCAGGGTAGCCTGGCCGTTTCCTGACCAGCCACAGGGTCATCCTCCATGAGGGCAGCCTCGCCCCCCCCGTTGGCATCACTCCTGTTTCCCCTGGCAGTTCCTGATGCGGTTTCACCGTTACCTTTTTCGCCCTTCACACCCACTTCAAAAGAGCCGAGATCAAAGCCATGCTCCAGCAGGCTCTCTTCGAGTATGTTGAGTCTGCTCAGAATGAGATCCTTCACCGCCTGATTGTCGACGAGTATGCTCGTCGCTACCTCACCCCTGTCAACCTGAATCCGAAGTTTCATGCTTCCAAGATGCTCGGGCTGCAGCAGAAGCTTTGCCTCTCCTCCACCCTTTCTCATGAGAAGGGTGAACTGGCGTACAATTTCATCAAAAGGCCCATCGGCATTATGTACACTTTGATAATGGGGTTTTATTTCAAGGGTTTTAGCAGACCCCTCATATTTTAACAGCACTGTTTCGTGAAGCCCTGGGGCTGCCGTCTTTGCCTTCCCTGCAAGAGACTCGTGTGGTTCGTTCTTCAGGTTTACCGTTATCTCATGAAGGTTTGAAGGCATCCCTTTATCTGAAGACGGTGTACTGTTTCGCATGGCCTTCATTTTCAGCGACCGAATCTGTTCTCCGGTCTTTTTTTCAACAATGCGAAACTCCTGGGGCTTCGTCACACTGTCACGAGACGCATTCACAGCAATCCGGTGAGCTGCCAGTTTGACATCTTTTCCCCGTAGGGATAGTCGATGCAGGTTCTTTACAACAGCAGACTTCCCATTCTGCTTTTCCTTCTTTTCATCATTGACACCTAGGGCAGCGCTGCTTTTGACATCGGGTCCTGGACTCTCGACCCTGTGTCGGGCACCCATCTCTGAAAGCTTGTCGGCAAGTGTCTTGAGACGTGCTTGTGATGGGGCCTTCTGATTCGGTTCGTCCGTTTTATGACTCACCTCTCCCTTTGCGGAATCAGCCTTTGATGCATCCTTCTCCGACTGAATGGTTCGCGCCTCTTCTGCAGTATCGCGAGGTGCATCAGCGTTTTGTGAAGGCCGTGTCTGCTCTGCGTCATGCTCGTATGCTGTTTTCTCGAGGGTACTGGTGTCAGTACCTTTTTCTTCCTGACCGCTTACCTGGGCGAGTACAGTGGCAAATTCGTCCCGAAACTCATTGCCCTCGTTACTGCGAACCGACTCCCTCTCACCTGCACTGTGCAGGGGAAGGCTGGCGCTGGTCTTAAGCATATCAGTAATCATAACGCTTCCAAGTCCGTCTTTTCACGCAGCTACAACTCCTCGTGCCCTTCTGTTCTCGGAACTAAAGTTCCTCGAACTCATAGACCTTGGTCATCTTCCTCTGAACGGAAGCGGCCCTCTCTGCATCCATGAGGCTGAGATAGTAGGGTACAATCGACCGAGTTCCCGCCTCTTCAGCATTCCGATCCATTTCCCTCAAAATATCGACGATGAGCAGATCCTCCAGTTTCTGGAGCCGCTCCACCGCTTGCTGGGGAGGCATGCTCACAAAGTACTCAGCCTGCCTCCGCACGTTATCCTTATAATTATCGTATTGCCTCTGTGCTTCACTTAGAACTTTTTCCTGCTCCTCCAGCCTTTTCGCCTCTTCACTGAGCTTTGCCTCATGTTCACTCAGCAACAGCTTCTGGTCTTCGAGCTCCCGTTCGCGCTTCTCCAGGTCTTTCTCTATATCCATCAACCGCTGTTCCTGCTTTTCGATAGAGGCTCGCTCAAGTAAAAATTCATCGTCTTCCAGCGGCATTTCCCCGCGCTGCAGAAATGGCGGCAGGTACTGAGAAAGCGGACCCATCACTCTTTTGTAATCGAGTAGATCCAGCCTGTCGAACCAGAATATACCCCCCAGGATGAGCACGACAATCAGCAGGATCAGGAAGAGCATTTTAAGCAGGTTTGAAATGGCCGACGTAGCGCTCACTTAAAACCCCTCCTCGTCTGTGGTTTTGGAAAAGCTCTCATAGTAATGCAGAACCGAATCTACGAAATTTCTTGTTTCTCGAAAGTTCGGTATGCTGTCCTGTACCCTCGTTGGTCCTGCGTTGTACGCAGCCAGTGCCTTGTTCAGATTGCCATCATAACGACGTATCAGATCAACCAGGTACTGTGTCCCGCCGAATATGTTCTCATCCGGTTCGAAGGGATCATTCACACCAAGCAGATCGGCTGTCTCAGGCATGAGCTGCATGAGGCCCATGGCGCCCTTGTGGGACACCGCCTCTGCATTGAAATTGGACTCCTGTTTGATAACTGCCCTGATGAGTGCAGCCGGGATGCGATACCGGTCGGCCGCTGCTCCAATTATTTCTTCGTATGGAGACTCTGCACGTACCGGTTTATCAACTTCAAGGTCGTCCCCTACAGATTCCGGCCGGGCAGTTGTCCCCTGGTCAGTGTCAATCTCTTTCCGCAGGGTCTCCTGAAACTGACTAGGCTGGCTAACGCTGAATCTCCTCTTTATGGAATCGATGCGTTGCAGTATGCTCTCAATGTTCTGATACACGTTTTCAACCGCCATTACAGCTCCTCCAGTGGCGACGTGTCGATGGTGAGTGTTTCCCTGTTGCGGCTGATGCTCTGATTGATATCATCGAGCTCACCAGTTTCCTCCCTGTTCACCTCTTCCTGATGTCGCTCCAGCTGCCGTTCCTTCAGGTTCTCAATGACCTTACGCGTTCTCTTCGCCTCGTGAAGGAGGGCGAGGATGGTGCTCACCTCCTCCTCCTTCTCCTTTCGAAGCATCTCCAGGCCCCGTATTTCATGTTCGAGCCTCGAAATGTAATTGTCTACGGCGAGGACCTCCATCACCGTGAATGACCCCTCGCCAAGCTGGTTTTGAGCCATAAACCGGTGCATCTTATCCCCCAGATTATTGATATTGTTCTCTATGTGCAGTAGCTCAGCGCGCTTAACTGCGAACTGCCTCTGCACCCCCTCCTCCTGCTTTCTCCTTATGTTGAGAACATTCTCGAGTCTGAATTGAAACCTGCGCACTACTGCTTGTCCTCAGCTTCAAAGATCCCACAGAGTGAGGAGGTAATATCCTCAAAGGAAAACCCCTCATCGATTCCCTGTATCAGAAACTGACGTACCCGATCTATCTTCTCTATTGCCCAGTCAACCTTCGGATCGGACCCCTTGACATATGCACCAATCTGAATGAGGTCCTCTGCATCGTAGTAGTAGGACAGAACCTGCTTCATCCGATCGATCGCCTGCCGATGCTCATCGGTGGTGATGTATGGCGTCAGTCTCGATATACTTGCCAGTACATCCACGGCTGGATACTGGTTTCTCTGTGCCAGCTTTCTCGAAAGCACGATATGACCGTCGAGCACACCTCGAACAGCGTCAGAAATGGGCTCGTTGACATCATCCGCCTCTACGAGCACCGCAAAGATACCGGTTATCGAAGCATGCTCCGACATACCGCTCCGCTCGAGCAGCTTGGGCAGTATTGCGAAAACACTTGGCGTGTATCCCTTTGTGGCAGGCGGTTCGCCAATGGCGAGACCGATCTCTCTCTGTGCATGCGCAAATCGAGTAACCGAATCCATCATAAAGAGCACATCTTCGCCCTGGTCCCTGAAGTACTCAGCAACTGCCATTGCCAGGTATGCTCCTCTTATTCGAAGAATAGGTGCCTGATCGGATGATGCGACCACAACCACCGATCGCTTCAGCCCCTCGGGACCGAGGTCTCGTTCGATAAACTCTCGCACCTCCCTGCCGCGCTCACCGATGAGAGCAATGACATTTACATCAGCTGAAGTATGCCTTGCACACATGCCGAGCAGCGTACTTTTTCCAATTCCGCTGCCTGAGAATATACCGATGCGCTGTCCCCTTCCTATGGTGAGGGGGCCGTCGATAGACTTGATACCTGTGGCAAGCACCTCGGTGATACGCTGCCGGCGCAATACATGGGGCGGGCTGTTGAATATGGGATACTCCCTGTCATAGGCGACAGGCCCCTTTCCGTCCATGGGCTTTCCAACAGGCCCTATCACCCTTCCGAGCAGCGCAGCCCCAACCTGAACCGAGAGAGGCTTGCCGGTTGCAACGACTGTCAGGCCGGACTTGATGCCGCTGTCATGCTCATAGGGGAAGAGGAGCGTGGTTCCGTTTTTAAACCCCACGACCTCCGCCGAGATCTCTTTGCCCCCATCGGGCAGCCGGATTTTGCACAGTTCACCCACACCGGCCAGTGGTCCCTTGCTCTCCACAAGGAGTCCGATGGACTTGGAGACGACACCCTCATAGGATATGGTGTCCAGTTCCCGGAGCGCCGTTTTGTATTTTTCCAGTATGTCAATAGACATTGGACTATCCTTGTATGGGGATGAGCTCCCTGATCCTCTCCTCTATGATATCCAGCTGCGTCTGTATACGCGCGTCTATGTCTCCAAAGGAGGTCTCGATGATGCACCCTCCGGGCTTAATCCTGCTGTCCTCCTCAACAGTTACCCCTTTCAGACTTTCAACAGCTATAATAAACTGCTTCTTGTTTCTGGTTGTAAGAGCAAGGTCCTGTGTGTTGACCTTGATGGTTATCTCTGTTTCCCCCTTTACCTTGTCGAGAGCCTGCTTCACATTCTCGATGACCACCTTTTTCTCTGATTCCGAAATCACCTTGACCACCTTGTGAGAAATGAGGAGCACAAGGTCTATGATCTGTTTTTCAGTATTATTGAGTAGTTCCTGACGCTTGTCACTGGCAGCGTTCAGCATCGCGTGCAATCTCTCCACCAGTCGGGCGACTTCCTCCTCGCCCTCTTTGAAGCCCTGCTCTCTCCCCTCACCGTAGGCATTTTTCTTTGCTTCTGCGAGTACCTCCTCAGCCTGCCGTTTTGCCTCTTCATGTATACGCTCAGCCTCAACCCGTGCCTCAGCGACTATACGCCCAGCCTCAACCTCTGCCTCCTCCTTGGCCTTGCGCACATCCACGTTGCTCTTCTGCATGAGCTTGAATGCTGTTTCTTCAGCTTCATTCTTAATTCGCTCAACCTCTTGTCCCACATCCTCTTTGATTTGCTGCGCTTCGCTCAGAATACGTTCACGTTCCTCTTCGACCACAGGCGCGGGATGGATCTCCTCGCCTGTTTCAACCGGTTCGGCCTCCTCGATCTCTTCAATTTCCGGTTCAACCTCGAGCTCCTGGGGCCTGGACCTAGGCTGTGGAGGTGTGATGAGCACCTTGGTTTTGAGTTCCGTTACTTCCTGTGCCTTGAATATCTTTCTTGCCACGACCTACCTCCAATAGAAGGTACTAGACGACGAGTTCATCTTCGCCTGCACGAGCGACGACGATCTCTCCGGCCTCTTCGAGTTTCCTGATAATACTCACGATTTTCTGCTGCGCCTCTTCAACGTCCTTGAGCCGGACAGGCCCCATGAACTCCATATCCTCCTTGAGAAGACTGGACGCGCGTTTACTCATATTGCGGTAAATCTTGTCCTGTACTTCAGAGTCCACTCCTTTGAGTGCCTTGGCCAGGTCCGCTGTGTCAACTTCACGAAGCACTTTCTGAATGGCGCGGTCATCGAGGAGCACGATATCATCAAATATGAACATTCGCTTCTTGATCTCTTCTGCAAGCTCTGGATCCTCTTCTTCTAGGGATTCGATAATGGTTTTCTCAGTGCTCCGGTCAACGAGGTTCAGAATGTCCACGATGGTGCCTATACCGCCTGCAGCGGTGTAGTCTTCACTTGCGAGCGTGGAGAGCTTTTTTTCTAAAACACGCTCGACTTCACGGAGCACATCCGGAGAGGTGCGGTCCATGGTCGCGATTCGTTTTGCCACGTCTGCCTGTATATCATCCGGCAGTGAGCCGAGGATGATTGAAGATTTGTTCGGTTCCAGATAGGCGAGAATCAGTGCAATCGTCTGAGGGTGCTCGCCCTGTATGAAGTTCAGCAGATGGGAGGGGTCGGTTCGTCTTATAAAGTCAAAGGGACGCACCTGCAGTGAGGAGGTGAGACGGTTTATGATGTCAATGGCCTTCTGGGAACCAAGGGCCCGTTCGAGAAGGTCCCGGGCATAATCGATGCCGCCCGTGGAGATGAAGTCCTGCGCCATCATGAGTTCCTGAAACTCCATGAGGACCTTGTCACGTTCACTCGGGTCCACCGTTTCAAGCCGGGCGATCTCGAAGGTGAGCTGCTCGATCTCGTCCTCTCGAAGGTGTTTGAAGATCTCAGACGAGATCTCAGAGCCCAGCGTCACGAGGAATATGGAAGCCTTCTGCCTGCCGGTCAGGGCCTTTCTCCCGCTTTTGGTGTGGGTTCCGGTGGTTTTTGTTTCAGCCTTAGCCATGAATTCTCCTCCTTACTCTTCAACGAGCCAGGTACGTATGAGCTTCGCCACTTCCTCAGGATGCTCCCGTGCGATGTTCATAACGTTTTCCTGCATCTCGAGTCGAGCCCGTTCCTCGGGCGAGAGCTCTACCTCAATGCCTTCCGCCTCAGCAGACTTCAATGCGGCTTCACGCATAAGCTGCTGCTGTCGTGCAAGCTCCTCTTCGCGGAGGCGCTTGCGTCTTGCCACTTCCCTTGCGATTGCCCGATAGGCAAGGGTGACGATAAAGATGGCAAAAAGTGCAATGAGCGCTGAGAGCAAGGTTTTACGCATCTGTTCCCTGCGCTTCAGATAGGCGTCCTCAAGCTCGAACTCCTCGGTTCGGTCAAACTGTATATTCTGGACAACCACCTTGTCCTTGCGAACGGCGTTGAACCCGATCGCCCCCTTCACGATCTCCTCAAACTTTCGCATCTCCTCATTGGTGCGGGGAATATAGTCACGCTGTATACCGCCCTCGTCAGTGAGCAGGGGACTGCCGTTCTCGTCGTAGAGCTTCTTCCATATACCATCCACCCAGACAGCAGCTGAAATACGGACAATGCGGTAGGGAGCGGATTTTATATTCGAGACCTGCTGGCTGATCTCATAGTTGACTACCGTCTCTGTCTTGTCATACTTCGTCCCCTCTTCCATGGCCTCCTTGTAACCGGGCGGGATATTGGGTTCCACACCTGGAGGCCCCTCAGGTACAAAACCGACACCCTCAAAGTGCTCCTCCATATCCTTCTCGCTCCGAGCCACGTTCGGAACAATCGCACCTTGGGCAGCACTCTCATCATAGGGTGTCTCGGGATTGTCTGGAATCAGTACAATAGGAAGATACTCTGTCTTTTCAATCGTCTTCTGATCGAAATCGAGCTCCACCTCCACCGACACATCAACCTTGTCGCCACCTAAAATTGCCTTGAGCTTTTCAGACACCTCGTTCTGCATCTGCAGTCTGAGCCGCTCCTTGATCTTCCACTCCTCCTTGGCTCGAGTCAGGTAGGTCACTTCATCATCCCCAGTGAAATCTGAGAGCACATTGCCGCGGTTGTCAGTAACCACAACATTTTCCGGTTTGAGGCGGTCGACACCGAAAGCTATGAGGTCGATAATTCCCTGTATCTTTTTTTTGTTGGTCAGTATATCTGAATAGGGGGCCGGTGTAATGATAACCGACGCGGTGTAAGGCACCTCCTCATCGATGTAGAGCTGCGCTTCAGGCATGGTTACCTGAATGCTCACATCCTCTACATCGTCGAGCAGCTTTATGTGTCGAGTTATCTCACCAATGATTGCACGGCGTTTGTTGATGTCGCGCTCGAAATCAGTGGTAGTCCATGACTGCGTATCAAAGAGTTCCCAGCCTGTGATACCGCTCGGCAGAATCCCTGCCTGTCCGAGTTTCATCCTCAGATATGCGGCTTCAGTCTCATCCCTTACAATGATGTACTGCCCTTCCCGAGTCTTGAACTGCGTGTTCCACTGTGTGAGTTTCTCCGAAATACGCATGAAGTCGTTCTGTTCGAGAGGGGTGGAAAAGAGATTCGATTCGGTTTGCTTGGAGGAAAAGGTGACAAGGAAGATAAAACCGACTATAAAGAGTGCGACAACTCCGAAGAGTATCAGTTTCTGTGTCTGACTGAGCTTTCCGAAGACATTCCTGAAACCATCCAGGAATTTTTTAAAGAAGTTCTCCATATTCCCCTCCCATAGGTCCCTTGAAGCCGTTAATACCCTGCCGGCGTCTCATGAAACACCGGCGCTGCCCAATCATCGCATGTTTATGAGCTCCCGATAGGCCTGGGTGATCCGGTCAACGATGGATTTCGTAAGCATCAGCGAGAGCCGGGCCTTCTCTGCTGCGATGGTGACGTCGTGAATGTCCACGGAATCGGGACTCACCGCCATCTGTTTGGTAAGCTCATCCGATGTTTTCTGCATGCCGTTTACACGCTGAAAGGCACCTTTGAGTGCATTGCTGAGTGCCGTCATGAACTGATCATCGGGCACTTTCTCCTTTGGAGCTCCGAAGTGAGCCCCATGGGTCACGTTCAGGCTGACCATGTCCCCATGCACCTGCCTTGCTCCCATCGGCAACGCACCACCCATACCCTCGTTCGAAATAATCATGAAATCCCCCATAAACCACAAGTATGATCACCGGCAACTGAACCTACATCACCGGTTCATTGTTCTTCTATCCCCTGCCGATCTCGAGCCCACGCATGAACATCTGGCTTGAATTCTGAATTATAGACACATTGGCCTCATAGGCCCGTGAGGCGGAGATCATGTCAACCATCTCTGTTACTATATTAACGTTTGGAAACTCAACATATCCCTTCTTGGGTCCCGATTTCAAAGCATCGGGATGAGAAGGATCGTATACGAGCCTCAACGGGGAGCCGTCCTCCTCAATCTTGATTACGCGAACACCTTCACCCATGCCGCGCCAGAGAGCCTGGGGGAGAAATCTGGATCTGAACTCAAGCGAATCGTTGCGGGGTCTGAGCACTGCCCGCCGTCTCCTGAACGCCCCGCCGTCAGTCGTTCGCGTGGTATTCGCATTTGCGATATTGTTTGAGATCACATCCATCCTCAAACGCTGGGCAGTGAGCCCCGTTGAGGAGATGTTCATAGATGAAAAAAGTCCCATTCAGGCGCCTCCCTGTTCAATTCCTAACGCAGCACCATGGACAGCAGTTGATAATTGTCGCTTACCCTGCGGGCCATGGCCGTATACATCAACGAATTCCGTCGTGCATCGACCATCTCCCGATCTATGTCAACGTTGTTGCCGTCATTGCGGTACGTGGTCACATAATCGAGATGCACGATCGGCTTGACTTCCTGATAACCTTTTGGCCGATAGAAGGGTATGTGTCGACTGTTCGTCAACGCAGCAGGAAATGGATTCGAATCATAGCTTCGAAGCGCCCTGTTCAGCTCGCTTTCGAAAGCCACCTCGCGTCTCTTGAAATGCGGTGTGTCAGCATTAGCGATGTTGTCCGAAATCACCTCCTGCCGAATGGTGGAAACGGACATTGCGCGATGGAGTATATCCTGCGTCCTCATAAATCCCGATTGGAGAAACATAGCTGCAGCACCCCTTTACCTGTTGTTGGTAAAATTTTCGGTATATACTGATTTTCCTTAATACCGCACTTATCCTTATCAAAGATCACTATCGAATCATATTCTAGAGGATATACTTCGAGAGGTCCTTGTTCTCAAGCACCTCCTTCAGCTTATCCTTCACATACTCTACCGTTATGGGTATTTTCTGTCCCTTCAGGTCTGGAGCGGTAAAAGACACATCTTCAAGGAGAAGCTCCATAATCGTATGTAGACGACGAGCTCCGATGTTTTCAGTCTGAGAGTTCACAAAGGTTGCGATGCTCGCGATCTCCTTAATGGCGCCGGAGGTGAAATCGAGCTCGACCCCTTCTGTTTCAAGCAGTGCAGAGTACTGCTTGAGCAGTGCATTTTTCGGCTGCATGAGGATCTTTTCCAGGTCCTCAGTGCTGAGGCTGCTGAGCTCGACCCTGATGGGAAACCGGCCCTGCAGCTCGGGAATGAGGTCTGAGGGTTTACTCATGTGGAACGCACCTGCAGCAATGAACAGAATGTGATGGGTGCGCACAGACCCGTACTTTGTCATAACAGTTGATCCTTCCACAATGGGGAGAATATCACGCTGCACCCCTTCCCTGGAAACATCGGGACCATGGGTCGCCCCTTTTTGCGCAATCTTGTCGACCTCATCGAGGAACACAATGCCCATCTGCTCCACCCGCTCTATGGCATCCTTCACCACCTTATCCATATCGATGAGTTTGTCACGCTCCTGTTCCTCCAGTACGGTGCGTGCTTCGGAGACCGTCACCTTCTTCCTCTTCTTCTTTTCCGGGAAGATGTTGCTGAACATATTCGAGAGGTTTGAATCCATCTCCTCCAGCCCCATCCCGGCAAACATACCGAGAACCTGTGTTTTGGGCTGTTTTACCTCCACCTCCACCAGCTTCTCCTCGAGCTCACCCTTCCTGAGCATTTCCCTGAAACGTTCACGCGTGTGCTTGCGGCGCTCCTCATTGCCCGTACCAGCATCAGCCTGGGCGCTAGTCTCTGTTGTTGTGGAGGCCGGGCTTCGCCGTGCAAAGGTCAGCGGCGGCAGCAGCAGGTCGAGCAGGTCCTCTTCTGAACGCTCTTTCGCCAGCAGCTCGACTTCCTCGCTCATCTCCTTTTTTATATCATGCACCGCAATATTGGCGAGGTCTCTGATCATGCTCTCAACATCCCGTCCCACATACCCCACTTCGGTGTACTTTGTCGCCTCCACTTTGATGAAGGGAGCCCTGCTTATATTGGAGAGCCTCCGTGCGATCTCTGTCTTGCCTACACCTGTCGGACCGATCATGATTATGTTCTTCGGCGCCACCTCATCCCGAAGCTCTTCGGGAAGATTCTTTCTGCGGTAGCGATTTCTCAGTGCTATGGCAACGGCCTTCTTGGCCTTGTCCTGTCCTATGATGTATTTGTCAAGTTCCGATACGATCTCAGCAGGCGTCAATTCATTTTCAACCTTCTTCATGATATCTCCTCAACAACGATGTTCTCGTTGGTGTAAATGCAGATAGATGCGGCAATTTTGAGGGATTCCTCCACGATTTTCCGGGGTGTCATCTTTGTCCCGGTTTTCATGAAGGCCTTTGCCGCAGCAGTTGCATAGGGTCCGCCCGACCCGATTGCGAGCACACCGTCCTCCTCCGGCCGAATCACATCGCCAGTCCCCGATATGAGGAACATGCTCTGCCTGTCAGCAACGATGAGCAATGCCTCCAGCCTGCGGAGTATACGGTCGGTCCGCCACTCCTTGGCAAGCTCGACAGCTGCACGTGCAAGGTCTCCGCCGTACTCGTTCAGCTTGCCCTCGAATTTTTCAAACAACGCAAAGGCATCCGCCGTTGCACCCGCAAAACCGGCGAGCACCTTGCCCTCATACATCCTTCTTACCTTGATCGCATTTCCCTTCATAACAGTTTGTCCCATGGTAACCTGCCCATCGGCACCCATGGCAATACTGTCCTTGGCGAGAATTGCCAGTACTGTTGTTCCCTTCAAGTTGTCCTCCTATGCATGAGGATGATACTGTTGATAGCTCCTCACAAGCTTCTCTGTCGCTACATGTGTATAAATTTGGGTGGTTGACAGGCTCATATGACCCAGTAATTCCTGCACAGTCCTGATATCCGCACCGTTCTCCAGCATGTGCGTGGCAAAGGAGTGACGAATCCCGTGCGGAGAAAGCGGCAGCTGTAGCGCTGCCCTCCCAAGTGCTGCACGGAGAATGTTCCGGATATGCCGATCACTTATCCTCCGACCGTTCATGGACGTAAACACCGCATCTCCAATGTCATGGCGTACATCAAGCCACTGTTTCAATCTCTCTATCACAAATGTACCTGCAGGAACAATGCGGTCTCTACCGCCCTTGCCCCTCAAACGAACGAGCCCGGTATTGAAATCCACATCCGTAATATTAAGTGCGACAAGCTCACTGACCCGTGCACCTGTTCCATAGAGAAATGAGAGTATTGCCAGATTACGCTTATCGATTGGACGCTCTCCCTTGATTCCCGTCAAGAGACTCTTGATCTGTTCCTGGGAGAGTGTTTTGGGAAGCCTCTTTTCAGCCCTGGGAGTGTCCACCGTCAATATGCTGGTGTCCTGCACCAGACCCTCCTCGATAAGATAGCGGAAAAACATCTTGATACCTGAAACCCTTCTCATGAGAGATTTTCTCGAAATCCCCCTTGCAAGTTCCATGGCAAGAAAGTCCCGCAGCTCCTGCTTGCCTATGCTGTTCAGGTTCCTCGGATCATAATGATTATCAAGATGCCTGAGAAAGAGCAGTATATCGTGGATGTACCACTGCACTGTCTTGTCTGCACGGTTCAGGACTTTGAGGTATTTACGAAACCCCTCAATCTCCTGATGGAAGTTTTTCCCGTTCACATCCCCATTTGCCCGTACACTGTCCATTTGTAACAGCACGCTCATGTTTTAACGAGCACCTTCTCCTTTTTCTCGTCTACCAATTCCATACTGTGACCGCAGCTCTCACGCTGGCAGATGAGCTTCTTCACCCCTTGGGCACTCCTCTCGGCCATGATACTTCCGCACCCTGGACAGGGGTCAGACGAGGGCTTGTCCCATGTCATGAAATCGCAGTCCGGGTATCTGCTGCACCCGTAAAAACTTCGTTTTCTCTTGGTCTTCCGTTCAACAACAAACCCGTCGCACCCCTCCCGAGGACATTTGCCGTAGGGGATCGCCATGGTGTTTCTGCACTCCGGGAACCCGGAACAGGCAAGAAAATAGCCATACTTGCCGAGCTTCTTGATCATCTGCCTGCCGCATTTCTCGCAGGTAAGATCGGTCTCCTCATCGGTGATGCCCTTGTAGCTTTCAAGCTTTTGCTGAGCTTCCTCCATCGATTGAATAAAGGGATGATAGAAATCCCTGAGAAGCTGCACCCAGTCAAGTTTCCCGTCAGCCACTTCATCAAGGCGGGCCTCCATGTTTGAAGTAAACTGAATGTTCAGCAGATCGGGAAAACTCTTCACCATGAGATCGTTGGTCAGACTTCCAAGAAAGGTGGGTTTGAACTGCCGCTTTTCCCGTACAATGTAGTATCGAGAAATAAGTGTTGTGATGATTGGTGCATAGGTTGAGGGTCTCCCTATGCCTGACTCTTCGAGAAACTTGACCAGAGTAGAATCGGTAAAACGCGGCGGCGGTTCAGTGTAGTGCACCTCCTTGGCAACACGTAAGGGGTCGAGCTGTTCACCCTCAGCCAAGGACGGCAGCACCTTCTCCTTGTCAGTGCCGTTTCCTCTGTAGACCTTCAAAAACCCATCAAAGAGGACTTTCTGTCCGTTGGTCCTAAAGATACCCCCGTCCGCCGCTATATCGACCTTTACCTGCTTGAAGACCGCAGCAGCCATCTGAGAAGCGACAAACTGTTCCCAGATAAGGGTGTAAAGCCGTAATTGATCCCTTGTGAGAAACTCCTTCATCTGCGCAGGGGCTCTGTATACCGATGTAGGCCGAATCGCCTCATGTGCGTCCTGCACACCGCCCTTGTTGCGGTACACATTTGGTTTGGCCGGAAGGTACTTTTCTGAAAAGTTCTCACGAATATAATGCGCCGTCCCCTCCTGCGCCTGGGCTGACACCCTCATTGAATCCGTTCGCATATAGGTAATGAGGCCAACCGGCCCACCCTCAATATCAATGCCCTCGTAGAGCTGCTGCGCCACCATCATGGTTTTCCTTGCCGGAAATCCCAGTCTCGAACCTGCAGCCTGCTGCATCGTGCTGGTGGTAAACGGCGGCGGTGCATTTCGTCTCCGCTCGCTCTCATCGATTCGCTGAACGATGAACTTTTCATCCTTGACCCTGCTTAGTATGGCATCTGCCTCTTTTTCAGAGCCGATGCGCACCTTCTCCCCATCCATGAGCACGAGCTTTGCCCCGAAGGTTTTTTTCCCCTTTATAAACTCTGCCTCAATGGTCCAGAACTCTTCGGGTGTGAAGTTTTCGATCTCCTCCTCACGCTCACAAATGATTCGCAGGGCCACAGATTGCACCCGCCCGGCAGACAGGCCCTTCTTGATCTTCTCCCACAGCAGCGGAGAGAGGCTGTATCCCACTATGCGGTCGAGTATCCTTCGCGCCTTCTGTGCATTCACGAGCGTCATGTCGATATTTCTTGACTGCCCGATGGATTCCCGAATTGCCTTGTCTGTAATTTCATTAAAAACGATTCTCTTTATCTCTGCCTTTGGGTTTGCCTTTTCAAGCGCATTCTTTATATGGTAGGAAATAGCTTCACCCTCTCTATCTGAGTCAGCAGCAAGATAGATCTGGTCGGACTTCTGAGCCTCCTTTTTAAGCTCACTGAGTAACTTCCCCCTGCCCCTGATTGTTATGTAATCAGGCTTGAAATCGTTGCCCACGTCAACGGCAAGTCTGGACTTGGGAAGATCGATCAGATGCCCCATCGATGACTTGACGGAGTACTCGTTGCCCAGATACTTGTTGATGGTTTTCGCCTTGGTCGGTGACTCAACTATCACCAGTGATTTGTTCTTACCCATGATCGTACACTCTTGTAAAATGTTTTCCCGGATATTGAACAACCGCCCCTTGTAGCTCCAGATGAGTAAGCGCTGAAGCGATTTTCGAAACCGGGGTTTCCAGATTTCTCTCGATATCCTCGATGCTCACCAGATCATCTCCGATAACAGTTAAAATATTACATTCAAGTGATGAAAAGGGGAGTGATTTGTTGTCACCACTGCCTGCACACTCGATTCTGAAGAGATCACAGATGTCCTCCGCATCCTCCACAAGATGGGCACCCTCCTTTATGATATGGTTGTTGCCCGAAAACGAATCAGAGCCGGCCTTGCCCGGCAGCGCCATAACCTCCCTGCCCTGATCGAGTGCAAACCCTGCAGTGATGAGAGCGCCGGATTTTGCGGACGCTTCGACCACCAGGATTCCCTTTGACAGGCCGCTTATTATTCTGTTTCGCTTTGGAAAGTTGTACTTGAGAGGTTCTGTTCCGATCGGGAATTCCGAGAGGAGAAGGCCCTCCTCTTTGATCGCCTCGTACATATCACGGTTTGCCTTTGGATAAACCACATCAATACCGTTACCCAGTATTGCGATGGTCATTCCTCCGCTTTCCAGTGCCCCCTTGTGGGCATAATAATCGATGCCAGAGGCAAGACCGCTCACAATGACAAGACCGCTGCGCGACAAATCACGTGCAATGCTGAAGGCCCTGTTAATACTGCTGTTTGAGGCCTTTCGCGCACCAACAATACCAAACAGCAGCTGCTCTGCGAGGAGCCCTATGCTGCCGCGAGCAAAAAGCAGCAGCGGTGGGTCATCTATGGCTGCCAGATATTCAGGATACATCCTGGTACCGATCTGCAGGATCTGAATTCCCCTCTCACGGCAGAAACCAAGCTCCCACTCGGCTCTTTCCCGTGCAGCTTCAATACGAAGCCGCTCACCATTGATTTTGAATGGCTTGTGGTAGATACTTTCAGCCTCTCCCATACGAGAAAGGATACGACCTGTACTCCCGAATTGCGTATACAGGGCAAACTTCTGTATAGGTGTATAATTGGTCACTCGATTACAAATCAGTGCTGCGAGTATCTCTTCTCTGTCCATGGGTTTACATTTCCCTGTTTATTTGCATGATGTTCGCTTCAGCCTTGTCCCGTTTTGGAGAGCTCTTTGGAAGTATGTTTGTAATCTCGATATACTCTCCAAGTGCCTTGGAATACTCCCCCAGTTCATAGTAGTACCGACCCAGTGCAAAACGCGCTTCCACATTCTCCGGTTCCTTCCCCACCACCACTTTCATCTGATCGATGGCACCCTGCACATCATCAAATCCATAGTAAAGCACCAGACTGAAACCATAGCGGGCCTCTAAAAGGTCCGGGTCGATTTCAAGAGCCTTCTTGTAGTATGCCTGCGATTTATAAAAGTTTTCTTCACGATCCTCCTGATCAAGGGCCGATGCCCCAATGAAGTAATGACATTCGCCAAGATCCTTTTTGATGAAGGCGCTGTACGGTTGAAGATATTCAGCTTCCTCGAGAGCTTCCCGTGCAAGGTTATAGCTGCCCGCAACGAGATACCTTCTGCCCAGCACACGGTTCACAATCTCAAGCTGATTAACTGCCTGCAGCTTCATATCAATTATCCTTCTCAAACCAGGCCTGATGGAATCCAACTCTTCAATATTCCTATCAGGGTTCGATAGGACTTTCCTGCTCTCTGAGAGAAAACGTCTCTCTTTAATATTACCGCAACCCGTAAGTCCAACCATTACGAGTACAATGCACAGAACAAGACTGGCTTTAAAACTCACTGCTTCTCTCCAGATACTCGAGTACATCCCTCTTTCTGAATCGCCTGTGCCGGCCTGACCCAACGCGGTACGCCTTTATTTTTCCTTCATTGGCGTAGCGTCTGAGAGAAGTACAACTGACTCCGAGAAGGACCGCAGCCTCTGTGATGGTGAGCATACGGTCAAGCTCTCTTTCCAAAAGCGTGTTCTTCATGTCCTCTCTGTAATCACTTGCCATAAAAAGCCACCCGTATCACAACAGACCACGGTGATTGCTGCATAAGGATTACAACGCGCTTCTCGCGTTGCAGTGACTTACTTGACACAAAGCATTGCTTTGTGTCAAGTAAGTCACTTATGTATAAGTTTGGATAAGTTAAATCAACCAAAACTATACAACCTTTTTCAAATTTGTCAAGTACAATTTCATAATTATGTACAAACAAAACATAGTGGAAAATTCTTTCAAAGGCTTATGAGGAGTCGGTTGGGTGTAAAAAAGAGCGGTTTCTCAGCTTTTCTTGTTTTTTCCCATCGAGGAGAGCAACTTCTTCTTTGCCTGCTTCTCCTGCAGCTTTATGTCAGCTTCAAGTTTCTGGGCCCAGAGCTCTATACGCTTGGAAATGTTCTGTAGATCGTTATTCTCCTTGAAAAGTATGTGGATTCTTTTAAGCGCTTTAAGAAAGTCAATTGCCTTTTTCATATCCTCAGGCGAATGGCTCGTAAGCTCGTATTTTTCACGATAGCGATTGCTCGCCCTAAGCATAAGATCTTTAATGAGCAGCATATAATCGTACCGGTCATCAAATCCGTCAATGTTCGGGTTATTCATCTGCTGATATACTCGAAAGTTGAAAAAATTCTTGGAAATAACCGCATGCCTGCCTTCTATCTCAACAAAACTCCACTTCCATTTCGAATTCTCCCCATATCGATCCGCAAGTAGTGATATGGTATAGCCAAATCTGCGAATAAGCTTGATCCTGTCATTATCTGAAAAATCCTCCAGAGTACTCAGCAGTTCATAGTTCTCATTGAGGGGAATGTCGATTGCGTTGGAGAGCATGCCCTCCATCAGTATCAACGCCTTGTACAGACTCTTGCGCCCCAAATCGAGATAGGATTCATTTTTGTATCCCAGTAAATTGAGACTGAGATCGGTCATTGCACAGTAGATTGAAACGAGATCGACATACAACGTGGCTATCTGAAGGGTGTTGAGGTTTTCGTTATCACCCTGCTTCGATTCGAGATACTTGATCTTCCTGTTGACCTCATCGATCTTGCCCTTCAGGGCCTGTATCTCAGAATCGAACTGCAGTTTCTTTTCCTTATCGACACTCATGTTTCTACCTATGCCTCGACGTCAACGTTTCTTCCCACATGTTCTTCGCTGTATTCGGCACTTTCCCTCTGTACTGCTGCCGTCTCATCAGCTGCAACCTCTGCTGCCTCCTCTTCCGGAGGCTCTGAGGGCGGTCCTGCAACACCGATGCCGCTTATGTTTTCAACTGGCATCTGGCTCTGTAATGAAGCGTCGGGAATGTCTCCCATCTCAGTTCCCCTTCCCCCTCCATCACCGACGGAGAATGGCATTCTTACTTAAATTGATACTCTATTAACCGGAACACTTCACTGCTGTTGTCGACAAGGTTCATCAACACAATTTCATAGGGCAGATAGTATTTACCAATATCCTTGTACTTGTTTTCAGCCTGAACATAGAGAGTACCGTCCAGATAATAGAGGGCCTTTTCGATAACCCATTTGTTTTTATCCAGGGTAAAGAGTGCATAGTTATCGCTCTTACCTTCCTGCTCCGGGTCCCAGGCCTTCAGGATGACGTTCTTCGCATCCTCCTCGTACAATTGAACCTTGCCCAGGTCAATAATCTCTTTGAACTCCTTTGGATTCTGAACATTTGAAATACCGGAAAACTTCAGATAGTCCTCATACATTGAAAACAGTGAAGCATATTCGCTTCGAATGTTTTCAATGATAATACGGATGCCATCCCCCTTCTTGAAGTATATCATGACCGCGGGATCCGCTTCGCTGGTTCGAATTTCTTCAGGTAGTTCGGCCAGGGCTTCATTGAAGCTATCATTCTCCACTCGTACCCGATATGTCTTCGGGGTTATGCGTTCCGATGAATCGGCTATATTGCGGTAGATCTCCTGTAAATTGCCTCCCAAAACCGGCAGGGCAGTCAGAAATAAGACAACCACCAGAATGCTGAACGTTGATCTCCTCACATTAGCTCACCTGATTATCCGGTTTTTACTATAGTAATACATATAATACCCAGAAATCATTACATAATATAAATCAATGTGTAGGAAATATCAAAAAGAACAGTCATCT